>JACXTT010000283.1_pt1 | contig 83836 bp, 67 predicted proteins | sample 9270951 | NCBI WGS metagenome assembly JACXTT01 (sample SAMN15532306, study PRJNA645909) | rock metagenome | isolation source: weathered quartz diorite | place: Puerto Rico | collected 2017-06-21 | reverse complement strand
GTTGTTGCACAATCATATACCGATAAATGAGTGTTAAATATACTTGTAGCTAAAGGTACGGTGATCTTCTGATCTGTGTAAATTCCTTTAAAATAAGTTAGATTAGTTCGTCCACTAAATCCTGAAAGCCAGGGCGGGCTGCTACTTGATGTCCTGTACATCTATCCCTTACGAGTGCCAATTTCAATGACACCTCCGCCGACGTGCCCTCTTTTCCTAACATTGAGTGTTCATCCAGTAAATGTCCATAAGCGCTTACTTCTATCCGTTCCAGCGCATAGGCTACTTCGACATCAGACCTGTCATAAAAACCCGCGGCGCCAAAATCGCCAAACAGGGTATTACCTTCTTCATCTATCAGTGTATTGTGTGCGTAAAGATCGCCATGCATCACACCATTATTATGCAGCTGCGCCGCCAAAGATGCGATGGTTGAGGCAATTTTTATCACCTGCTGCGCAGAAAGGCTCATGCCCTCTTTAAAAACATCCCGGGTACAACTGACAAAGCTGGGCGGGTTACCCAAATTAAAAAAACGTTCTGGTATCAGCTCCATTACCAGGCCTTCTTTTCCTTCTGGATGTGCCAGTATCTGCCCCAGCAATTTTACCAGTCCGTAGTGGCCGCCTGCGGCTATATAGGCTAGCATTTCATCTTCAGGAAGCCCGTCGCTGGTAACTGCACCTTTAAATATCTTGATAGCTACTTCCCTTTCTTCATCGTTATTGCGCCAGCGAGCTTTGGATATAATACCCGACGCCCCTTCGCCAAGCCTATGGCTCACTTCCAATTCCTGGTGATCAATAAAGGGAATGGCGGCTATTGCAGGCTTTACGTTGAATAAATTACCAGAAAAGGCCAGCCAGGAAAGCTTAGGCATGCTTAACAACCATTGCGGAAGCCGGCTTAACCGATTGGCAGAGATACGCAAAAGTGACAACTGGCGACAATTGCCTAGCTCAACAGGTAACTCCTTTAACCTGTTACCGGCAAGCATGAGCTTTTGCATTCGGGAACAGTTTCCGATTTGAGCTGGTAATTCTACTACCCTATTGTTTGTCAATATCAGCCAGCGAATGTTGGGATTAAGCGCTTTTGCAGGTACTTTTTCTATCCTGTTTGATTTAAAACCAACAATATCCAACAAAGGACAATCAGCCAGTACTTCGGGCAAAACAGTAAACAAATTTTCAGAACAGAATAAGATCTTCAGTTTTTTTAACCGGCCAAAATCGGCAGGCAATTCACTTAAAACGTTGCCCGAAAGATCAAGCATCTCCAGCGTATCCGCCAGTTGGAATATCTCCTGCGGAAAGTGCGAAAGCCCCTCGGCAAGCTTTAATGAAACTGCACCTTTAAAGTCTCCGTTCTGTAGTTGTTTAAGTGTTTGCATAGCGTATACTTCTGTCCAAATCCATCTGTACCGCAAAAGTAATTGTTTCGAACTCTTTCTGTTAGTTAAAACAGCATGCCGATACAGATCGTCTCATATATCGGTCTCCATAATTTCTTTTCAGGCGCAAAAAAGCCAGTAATTATGGTCAACTACTGGCTTTTTCAATGGCCCCGATGAGGTTTTCCTTCGCTCATTTTTCCAGTGCTTTTTGCTGCCGCTGTACGCTAACAGATTATAGCTATTGCATTGGAATGCTGTTATTTTTTCTTCGATAGTGATTTCTATAAAGATGCCCGCAAACTAGCGGCCATAATATTTTTCACCTAATTTTATTTTTTCTCTTCCGTTTTCTACCCGCCATTTGTTGGTATCTCTTAACGAATAGGCACAACCACAGTATTCCTGCATATAAAACTCTTCGTCTTTACTGATTTCCAGCATCCTCGATGAGCCCCCTTTTTTACGCCAATTGTAAGTCCAATAGGTTAATCCTTCATAATGCCCTGCGGCCCTGATGCCACTGTCATTAATCTGTTCCATATTCTTCCAGCGGGAAATACCTAAAGAACTACAAATGGTATCAAACCCATGTTCAGATGCGTATAAAGCGGTACGTTCAAAACGCATATCAAAGCACATGGTGCAACGAGGTCCACGCTCAGGTTCTAACTCCATACCCTTTGCTCTTTCAAACCAATTATCCACATCATAATCAGCGTCGATAAAAGGGATATTGTGTTTTTCGGCAAAGCGGACATTCTCATCTTTCCGTATCTCATATTCCTTTTTGGGATGGATATTGGGATTATAAAAGAAGATCGTGAATTCAATACCCGATGCAATGATGGCCTCCATTACTTCACCAGAACAGGGTGCACAACAAGAATGTAATAATAACTTTCTGCCACCATCAGGTAATTCCAGCATTTCCCTGATCAGATCCATTTTATATTACCATTAAGTTTACAAACTCATTTACCGGGGTATTCACCAGCGTTTGATAATCCAACGATACTTTTAAAATGTTTTGCTGTTGTTTTTCAGCAAACACCCTAGCCAGGTTAATCTTAAACTTATTCAGCAATTCCGGTATACCTTCTTCGCGCCTGCGTTTGTGCCCTATGGGGTATTCAACCACAACCTCATCAAGCACTGTTCCGTCATTTAACTCAACTGTTAAAGCATTGGCAATGGAGCGTTTTTCCGGGTCGTGATAATCTTTTGTAAACTGCGGATCTTCCACGCAGGTCATTTTATCACGCAGTACATCAATCCGTTTATCGGCAGCGATATTATCTTCATAGTCGGCAGCTGTTAATCTTCCGTAGATCAAGGGTACAGCAATCATATACTGAATACAATGATCCCTATCGGCAGGATTATTTAACGGCCCTTTTTTATCAATAATACGTATAGCCGCTTCGTGGGTACGAATAGTTATTTTCCTGATATCATCTGTAGTTTTACCCGCTTCTTTGAGCTTAGCATGTAAAGTCATTGCTGCCTCTACCGCGGTTTGCGAGTGAAATTCTGCAGGGAACGAAATTTTAAACAATATATGTTCCATTACGTATGATCCATAATCGCGCTGGAACTTAAACTCATTTCCTTTGAACGAAACATCATAGAAACCCCAGGTTTTGGCTGTAAGTACAGAAGGATATCCCATTTCGCCGGTTTGGGCCATTAAGGCCAATCGTACAGCTCGGGAAGTGGCATCGCCGGCAGCCCATGATTTACGGCTACCCGTATTAGGCGAATGGCGATAAGTACGCAATGCCTGTCCGTCAACAAAAGCCAGCGATACCGCATTGATTAACTCATCGCGGGTAAGCCCAATCAGTTTTCCGACCACGGCAACAGAGGCCACTTTTACTAAAAACACGTGATCGAGCCCCACCTTGTTAAATGAATTTTCCAATGCCAGTACCCCCTGGATCTCGTGCGCCCTGATCATCGCGTCCAGCACATCTTTCATCAGTAATGCTGCTTTTCCTTCGGCAATAGCTGTTCTGGAAAGCCAGTCGGCAGTGGCCAGGATACCGCCCAGGTTATCAGAAGGGTGTCCCCATTCTGCAGCCAGCCAGGTATCATTAAAATCCAGCCAGCGAACAATGGCACCTATATTGAATGCCGCCTGTACAGGATCGAGCTGAAAGGAAGTCCCGGGAACTTTGGCACCATTAGGTACTATTGTTCCTTTAACAACAGGACCTAACAACTTGGTACAGGCAGGGTATGTTAAAGCTTCAAATCCGCATCCCAAGGTGTCCAGCAGGCAATAGTGTGCTGTTTTCCAGGCCAGGTCATTTTTAATTTCGTAGTTTAATACATAGTCCACAATGTCTGTCAGCACTTTGTCTGGTTGTGGTCTTTCGTTTGATATATGGGATGACATTATTATTTTAGGTTTTTGATTATACTATTTAAACTTCCCTTCCGGGATAAAATCCCTTTTTCAGGGAAAAAGTGGGTTTACATGGTTTACACTTTTTATGGGTTACATCAATTCAATTAACTAATTATCAAATATTTAATAAAAAACATAGCGAAAAAGTGTAAACCCACTTTTTGTGCAAATATTGTTCATATTTACTGTTCTTCCGGGAACTATTTTCTTTTCTCCAGAGGAACGAATTCTTTATTATCGGGGCCGGTGTAATTAGCGCTTGGGCGAATGATCTTGCCGTCCTGCCGTTGTTCGATGATATGTGCACTCCATCCGGTAACCCTTGAGACCACAAAAAGTGGGGTAAACATCAACGTGGGCACGCCCATCAGGTGATAAGACACCGCAGAGAACCAATCCAGGTTGGGGAACATTTTCTTTTCATTCCACATCAGGGTTTCCAGGCGGTCGGCAATGTTATACAGTAACATATCGCCAGATTCTTCCGAAAGCTCTTTTGCAACCTTTTTGATCACCACATTTCTCGGATCGGAGATGGTGTAAACCGGATGTCCGAAACCAATAATCACTTCCTTGCTGGCTAAACGTTTATGGATATCCTCTTCTGCTTCATCCGGAGAATTATAGCGGCTTTGGATATCATAGGCTACCTCGTTGGCGCCGCCATGTTTAGGTCCGCGCAAAGCACCAATGGCTCCGGTAACGGCCGAATAAATATCGGAACCGGTTCCGGCAATTACCCGGCTGGTAAAAGTAGATGCATTAAATTCATGCTCTGCATATAAGTTCAACGAAATCTGCATTGCCCGCTCCCAGGATGCTGATGGCTTTTTTCCATGCAACAAATGAAGAAAGTGTGCACCAATGGAGTCGTCGTCGGTTTCTACTTCAATGATCCTGCCGTTATGGGCATAATGATACCAGTATAATAATGCCGAACTGAAACATGCTAACAGCTTATCTGCAATATCGCGGGCTCCGGAAACATTATGATCGTCTTTTTCGGGTTGGATACTCCCGAGCGCCGAAACCGTAGTACGCATCACATCCATAGGATGCGCGGCCGCGGGTATCTGCTGCAGGATATTTTTCACCGCATTCGGTAAGCCGCGTAATGATTTCAATTTTGTTTTATAGTTGGCCAATTGCGATTGATTGGGCAGCGAACCGTAGATAAGCAGGTAAGCCACTTCTTCAAACTCTGCCTTTTCGGCCAGATCAAGAATATTGTAGCCCCGGTAATGCAGGTCATTACCGCTCTTCCCTACACTGCACAAGGCTGTATTTCCGGCAATAACTCCGGAAAGCGCCACACTCTTTTTAGGCTTGAACGTACTTTCGGTATTAGTTTCCATTTGGGTTCTTCTTAAAAAGGTCGTCTAATTTTTGTTCATAATCATGATAGCTGATGCTTTTATATAGTTCATCTCGGGTTTGCATCGTATCCAGAATATTTTTTTGCGTACCGTCTTTACGGATATGACTATATACATTTTGAGCAGCCTTATTAGCGGCACGAAAGGCCGACAGCGGATAAAGGATCAATTCCACACCGGCTTGGGCAAGCTCATCAACCGTGTACATGGGTATCATACCAAACTCCGTAATATTAGCCAACACAGGAACCCCTGTTGCTTCTACAAATTTGCGGTAAAAGCTCAAGTCGGAGACCGCTTCGGCAAAAATAAAATCAGCGCCTGCTTCTTTGTAAGCCACCGCCCGTTCCAGCGTTTTTTCTAACCCTTCACCGGCAAAAGCATCTGTTCTGGCACCAATCACAAATTGCTCATCCGTTCTGGCATCTACGGCAGCTTTTAAACGATCGACCATTTCATCTTTGCTTACGATCTCCTTACCCGGGCGATGTCCGCAACGTTTAGCGCCTACCTGATCTTCGATATGAAGAGCAGCCGCGCCAGCTTTAATTAAGGATTTTACGGTGCGGGCAATATTAAAAGCAGATGGACCAAAACCGGTGTCGACATCCACCAATAATGGTAAATCGCATACGTTGGTGATACGCTGAATATCGATCAATACATCCTCCAGGGTTGTAATTCCCAAATCGGGGATTCCTAATGACCCGGCGGCCACTCCGCCGCCTGATAGATAGATGGCATTAAAACCCGCCTGCTGAGCTAACAAAGCATGATTAGCATTAATAGCGCCAACAATTTGTAGTGGTTTTTCATTTCGCTGGGCCTCACGGAATCTTTGACCAGGCGATTTAAGGTTATTTGTTTGCATGATAGATTTTTAGAAAAATGATCTTCTTTAAAAAGCTCTTCATCATACAGTACCCGGCAAAAGAAGACATTCATAACGAGAGCTAAATAAGTATCTGCTCAACTAAAAGCTTCAAATTCAAAAGCACTGTCCAATCGGAATAACAAGCCTCCTGATTTGTAACAAATTTACAGTACTTCCTGTTCTGATGACAGAACAAAATTGCCTATTAATTCAAAGTAAGAAATGCTTTTTCCGGTTGATGGTATATGTAAAGAACGCAGGCAAGTTAGAAAATAAATCTCAACAAATAGATTTCTTGCTGATGAACTTTGTTCGATTATGAGCTGAGCTGATATTGTGGGGTCGAAGGATTATTCACACGAATTTTATAGCAAATTATCTTAACTTAGCTTATAACCAATAATCACATGAAATACTATCTGATATTTTTGCTAACCATAGTTTTTTTATCATCATGTGACAGACATGCCCGAAGAAAAAATGAAGTCACAAAAATTGAGATAGCAACTGGCGGGTGCTTTGGCCCTTGCCAAGTAACCGCTATAAGTATTGATAGTTCTCTTGACTATAAGTATTTCGGGGGAGATACTTATTTTCCTTTACCTCCTGACGCCAAAAACAATGAAAAACTTAAAGGATATTATTTTGCAAAGGTTAGTCCGGGCTTTTGGGATACTTTAAATATTAAGCTTGAGGAAATAAATTATAAAAAATTGGATACTTCATATGAACATTCGGTTGATGACGAAAGTCTGGAAGTATTTATACATTACGGCAATAATATTAAACATATTAAAGCACAGTCTGTAAGTTTACCAGATAGTATTGCGCGTGTGTTTTACTATATAATCAATAGCTACAAAACTATAAAACCCAAGCCTGCAAGGGACACATTCAATTTCGAATTAATAACCCACAGGCCTATTCCAATGCCCGATATACGTAAAGTAAAATTTCCTCCTCCAACCACCAAAAAACAGTTGAAGAATTAACCACAATAAAAAAAGCCTCCGGATTTCCATCCAAAGGCTTTTGACTTATTTAGTGGTCCCGACGAGATTAACTTTTTTATCATACCTAATCAATAAACGTGTAAAAATGAACCATTTTGATTCAAATAAAGTCATTAAAAATCAAATAAGTTCATTAAAATTCCCCCCCTATAGTTTCCCCCCTTTTATGACATCCTATTAGGAATCGAACGAAAGTGGCAAATTTCAAAATAGGACAAGATTTTTGTGCCTTTTTATTTAAAGGGGGAAACTATAGGGGAAATTTTCGTCAATATAACAACGAATTTACTGTCTTAACTCAATACGATTTCCTTACCTATAATCACTCAAATGCGGTTCAATTAGCTATATCAAAAGAGGTCATTTGAGTTCAAATAGCTTCAATTCAGCTCAAATAAATTTCCCCTATAGTTTCCCCCGGGATATTTTAAGCTGATTTAATTATTAGGTTAGAAATTGCCATCAACCCCGATTTAAAATCGGGGTTGATCATCGAATAATTTGAATCATACACGATAAAAAGCTTTTCTAATCCAAACATCTTATCATAAAACCGCTTTTTTGAATCGTGACAGAAGTTTATATGCGAATTTGAGACCCTATCCTCAACAAATTCGTTAAATAACGCATCTTGTCGATTCGTAAAGTTGCATGCTGGGGCATTTCTGAAAGTTACGAAAAGCGGGTTCTCCTTATAAATATAGAAACAATGAGGCTTATAATTAACCCTAAAAAAAATAAGGTTAAAAAGGATTTTATATAATTAATGAAGGTTTTATTTTTTGCAAATTGAGTAAACAATATTTCAAAAATCAAAAAAGGAACATTTGCTGCCCAAAAACAGATGTTACTATAAAATACTCTCTTTTGATAGATAATTTTCTCATTTATCAACAGTTTATATAGACTTAGATTTAAAGTTATAGCAAAGACATACGCCCCAATAAATAAATAACCATAAAGGCTCCCCTCTTGAAAACTTCTTGTGTTTATTAAGATAAGCAAAAATCCACCAATACAACCAGAACCTAACGCGATCTTTAACGGTCGTTGTATAATAACATCTGATAGTCTCATATTATCTAATCATTGTCCGCTAATACCTCTTTAAATGATTGAGGACCTACTACTTGAAATTTATCTTTTGGCATAATCATAACGATATAAACATTACCCTGATTAGTAATAAATAAAATCTCAGACGGGATCAAAATTCCGTCTTCTTTAGACTTTACAAAAAGGTCTATAACTCCGCTTTCGTTGTACCTCATAGAAAAGGATTTGAGGAAAGAAAAATAGCCGATTAAATTATCCTTTTTTACAACAACCTGCCTGTTCGAGCCAGATAAATTAAAATGAATGCTTGCTATCTTTCCGGGATTGCCAGACTTGTATTGAACGGAAAATGGCATATTATCATCAGATGTGCTATATACCGTATCATAGGATATGTGACTTTCTTTAAAGCTTTCGTAAAAAATATTCTTTAAAACGGTGCCAGACAATGCTTTTTGAATAGAGGTATCTACTTTGTAAACCTCTATCCAAAATTTATTATCATAGTAAAAATCTGATATGGGATTTCTAAAATTACTCTCCTCTGTTCTAATTACCGCTATTTTTTCTTTTTGTTTAAATAAATTCGAATATTCACCAGGAATATTGTTGGTATAGTGCTTGGGGTCATCGTCCATTGCTTTTAAATTCTTATCTGCAACGTTTTTAAAGAAAACAACCAGTGAAACAATGATCACCAATACCCCAATGGTAATAATATATTTTTTTTTCATTACTCTTCTTTAGCTATATAAAAAGACAATGTTCTTTTTTATTTAGTTTGATTTATTTACTTAGAACTCAAGGACTCCGCTCCATCCACCTGGTCCTCCAAAAGGAGCTCCCTGCCCCCCAATGGGTGGGAAGTTTCTGTGAAGACTATTCGCAAGATCCTGTAATCCATTTCGTATTGCTTGCCCCATGGCCATATATGCGCTGCCAAGCTTTGGTGTAAAAGTAGTTATTTGCCCATGCACATTATCATTATCGGTGATATAGCTACCATATTTAAACCCTTCCATAGACACTCCCGCTGATAAAGTAGTTTTCCCAACTGTAACATACAAAGTAACACCTTTAGCAAAATGATCTTCCCCTAAACCCACGGCTCCCAAACTTACATCAGACCCCTCGAAGCCGTGATTCGATATTGTTGAATTAACTGTTCCTTGAGTACCTGCTTTCCCGTAAACTTTTCCACTGAATTTTTCCGTTTCAGCCCTATAATATTGATTTTCAAATATGTCTTTCTTGGGATTATAATCTAATAACATTATCGTACTACCAAATGCAGGATCTGATTTTGTTGTTCCATCAACCCAATTAGCACCTAAAAAACCGGATTTAATTTTATTATACCCCCACTCAGTCCCAGATTGATAAACTTCGCTGCTAAAATCCAAATTTAAATCCCTGTAAAAGGTAGCCCAAAATTTAGATGAATAACTGCCTGTTGGATCCGCCCCACTTATTGGGTCATTCCCCATCCCCTCATAGGGAGAAGCAAACTGCCCTTTGGGATCAACACTCAGCCACCTGCCGATCCGTCCATCATACATTCTCAATTCAAAGTTACTAAATCCGGTAACAGGATCCTTCTCCGCATAGGCCCCCTGGTAATCATAACGATAAGTTGTACCACCGCTACGGGCTACACTGCCATAAGGGAAATAGTCGTTATAAGTAAAAATATCCGCCTGCCCGCTGCTGTTCTTATTCCGGTTGATTACCACTCTCACACTACCGACATGATCTTTTAACTCATACACATAACTGTTGCCGCTTACGTTATAGGTACCTAAACGCTCACTCCCATAAACAGGAATCTCACTTAATGCAGTTCCAGTATATATGCCCAATACATTTCCTGTAGGGTCATATAGATAATAAGCAGTTACCGGAGCTGTTCCGGTATTATCTGTTCTGCTGATCCTTTTACCAATTTCATCATAGGTATAACCTACTTTTAACTGAGTTAATGCCGCGTCAGCATATATCCCGGTTATTTTGCCGGTTACATCGTATTTTAAGTAATATGCAAATGGTGAGCCGGTTTTATTTTCACTTTTTAACTGACCCAAATCGTCATAAGTAAAACTCGCATAAGCTGTTGGGGTAGCGGTATTGCCCACACTGTTTAACTTATTGGTATTGGCCAGGTATTGATAGCTGCTGAAATCATCACTTAATGCTCCCGCGCTATTGGTGCGCTGTAAACCCGTGATATTGCCATTGGGGTCATAGGTAATATTTTTCTCGGCAAACTGGCTTGCCGCTGCAAAGTTATTGGCTGTAAAACTGGGTGTTCCCCAGGTAGCATTGTTCAATTGGTATTTATTATCATAAGCGAAAGTATACATAGTTGGGTTTTGTATAGCTGCCCCCAAAGCGCTAACCACACTCGCCGGTTTTTTACTCTGCCAGCTAATCCCGTTTACATTGCCATTATAATAGCTGGTTTGTCCTGTAGCTATGCTGGCTATATTACTACCCGTTCGGCTGTAATCGTTCGGAAAATATTCCATTTGCATCCCGAAGGCATCGGCTGCAAAACCGTTACCACCGTCAAGCCCGGGATCTTTTGTATTGTCACCAGACGCATGGTTAATGCTTTTGAGCAGTCCCTGTGCGGTATACACATAATCAATTCCCTGTAGCTGGTCGCCCAGTTCAACCCGTTTTAAGGGGCCGTGCAAATAGTATTGATAATTGGCCTGTTGTAGGTTGTTAATACCATCACGGCTGGTTTGCACATTAATCAACCGTTGATCGGCATCATAGGTGTAATAATGATAAAACTTTTCGGCCGCTACATTTTTCTGATATGCTACAGAAGTTACATTGTTAAAATAATCATAGGTATAATCTATAGTCTTGTAGCCCAAACCATTGAGCCATTTAATCACCCAAGTCACCTTGCCCTCCTGGTCATAACTATACCAGGTTTTGCTGTTGATATTTTCTGTCCAGGATATGGCTTCATCTACAAAATCCTGTACATACCCGCTTTGCCCATGACTGTTATCGGGTAAATCATAATGTGTGCGCACCCAGTCTGTTTTGGTACCTACAGTAAGTCCACCGGTTACATCTGTATTCTCTAATAAGGGCAGATTTGTTTTGGCCGCCGTAAAGGTAATATCGCCCGGCAGGTATTCTCCCGATTCTATCGGTCTACCGCTGTCATCATAATTGGTATAACTAAACCGGCCATTTTTACGCTGCTCGGCATTCTGGCTAAAACGGATTTTTCCGTCTTTACGATAAATGAACTCCGACCGTCCGCTTTCTGATTTATTATCGGTAGCCAGTAACCTGCCTTGTTGATCATATTCATATAGCTTAACAAATGGAATAGCATTTTTATCCGTGTAAGCGGTAATACCGTTGGTGATCAGTTGTTGCACGCCATTTGGGGGGATAGATGCTATTAATTGCCCTTTTTGATTATAAAAGTTATAATTGATATCACTCCATTTAGTGGTATATCCTATTTGGGGGGTGCCGGATTGGGCCATAACTTTATACATACCAGAATTAAGGTTAACAGCAGCCGACTGATTGTTATACAATACGGTATTACTAACCAGATCAAGTACCTGAACGGCACCGCCTGAAATATTGAGCGTTCCGCCCTGCGGCAAACACAGGTAATGGTAATCCTGCCCGTTAACACTGCCGCTTTGAATCAAGGAACGACAATTTTCGCAGCCCAGAGTCTGACCAGTTGTACTATTAGGCGCAACAAAGCTGATGGTAAAGGGCTTATCTGATAAAAAACGATAATTACCTCCTGTAATATCGGGTACCGCATAACCAGTAACCGATGGTTGGTAAGATGGTGTACCGTTCTGGTAAACCAACAATTGGCCGGCACCTACAAGATTGATCTGTTTTACAGGAACATTCAGCGTACTGTAATTAATATCATACTCTTCCTTGAAATTATTCAGGGTAACTGTATTATTAACGGTAAGCAAGGTACCTGGCAAAGCGCTCATTAACGATTTTCCGTCTTTATCCTGAATACCCATTCCCCAGTTACCCTGTTGGTCTTTCCCCACATTTTGTATAGAAGCTCCTATCAAATCTGTTTGGCCAATCTGCCCCATAGTAGCATCGGTAAAAAAACGATTCCTTATGGCCAGGTAATTAGACAGCTCCTGTAAAACAGGGAAGCTATTGTTAACAATTTCCCTGCCTTTTCCCATCCTTAACTCTTCGCCAATACCCGCAACCCTTGCAGCGGCATTGCTACCATCATTAAAATAGTCTGTGCGATTGTAGGGATAAGCCGTGGCCGGTACAAATTTATCCCAGCTATTATTATTGCTGTAATACCAGCCTAATGTACCTTGTTGGGTTGCATCTACACCATCAGGACTATTTAGTTTGGCGCTGCCATCAAAATTTGTGGTATTATATCTTTGCCCGCTTGCATTTTTTACAAAATCAGGCTTATAAATATAGGTACTACTATTAATTGGTGCGGTCAGCGTTTGAATGGCTGCCCTCCCGTAAAGATCATAAACAGGCTGGCTGGCTAATACATGTTGAGTGGCAAAACTTTTTGTCTGCGTTTGTAAAGCTATGCCGCTCAAATCAAAAAAACTTTTGCTTTCACTTACTGGGTTTCCATTTTGATCCAGGGAGCGATTGAGCACCCAGTTTAATTCCGGGTTATCGCTGCCCGAGGCCGGTGGTACCGGATATATCGCTGTTGAGGTGATCTTAATCTGGACAACGGAGCCTGCGGGCGCCGAAAAACCAGGCCCTAAAGTAACCGATGTATTGCCGGTAACAGACAGTGGTGTCCCAATAACAACTGTTTGCGTTGTTGCCGGGGGTGTAGGCAAAACAATGGGGCCGGCACTTTGAATGATCTGCGCGCTGCCTTCAAAAGCAATCAATAAAAAAATGGCAGACAGGGTTAATTTTATCTTATGCATGTTTTTATTATTAGTGATAAATAATAGGTTACGGTTAATTAATGTGCATAATTATATTGGTGTTCTTTGGTTTGTTTAACGCCATATCCAAATCGCTCGGCAAATGTTTTGGTTAAACGTCCCTCCGCATCGTACTGGAATTGCGCAAACAAGTTATTGTTATCTAAAAGATATAGCAGCTCTCCAGTACTTGGATCATATACATAAGACGTCATATTCGAATTTATAGGCTTAAACCTAAAATCATCAAAATAAGCTGTTGCCGTTCCATTATTAACGCAACCGATTTCCAGGGTGCTATTGGCGGTTAATGCTGTTGAAGGTATCTGCAAAGTGACCTGGTACCACTGACCTGCAACCTTCGCGGTGTTTACCGTTGCCTGCACCGCTGTTCCACCATTAACCCGGTAATACAGCGTTGTGTTAGCCGGCGTTGTGCTTTGCATCCAGACCGAGGCGATAAAATTGCGGTTGGTTTTTAGTTTGCTCGTATTAATGGTGTATGACAAGCCACTTTGCCCTGCATTTAACTGAACCGAATTATTGCCCGTATGGCTGGTACTGCTGGTAATAACCGCCGAACCCAGATTTATCCCTCTTGGTAAAAGCGTTGAAGCTATTACGCCATCCTCCAAGCCAGCATAAGTCATCTCCGCATAGTTAGCATTTGATGCTGTGGCCATTACTTTAGATTGCTGGTAATCCATTTTTGTAGCTCCATAATTGCCATTGATATCAAATGCCTCAAGTACTTTTGAATACTTATTATACAAGGTGATCTGTGATCCTAATACCCAACCCGGCAAACTTGAGCCCCCATTAAAATAAGAATTGAAATTAGCCATCGGAGTAAATCCTCCGGTTCTATCCTGCGGCATCCACTGGAAGGTTTGATATGGTCGCCAGATATTAAGTGGGGTCGATCCAAATGCATTGAGCGTATTCACTGCATCTTCTCCGTCGTTAAGCATATTGGTTTGGTTGCTCCATATGGTAGCTGTAGCAGACCCTACTCCTGTATTATTGTTATTCTGATCAACCGTGTAGGTAATGTTTTCTGCTACCTGCCTTAACATATTCGCGTTTTTTAAATTCATGGATTTTAAACCCATTTGCGGATATACTCGATATGCCGGGGTTGCCTGGGTTACCAAACGATTTCCATAACTATCATACGTCAGTGTTTTAACTGCCTGTCCTGAATACATATCAAATCCAAGAGTTTGGGTGTTTGAAACCAAACCCGTTTTATAGTCGATGGTAGTTGACCCAGTTGGTATGTTCGGATAAACTGCTCTTGTAGTCGTTAAATATCGTTCGACACCATCATTATGACGTCCTTCTGCTGTACGTTCAATAATTAAACCTTGCTGATTAAATTGAGTCAGCAAGTTCCCATACTGTTGGGTGTTGGCATCAGCTGAATTAGAGGATTGTTGATCGTATAAATAATTATTGATCGTTTCACTAAGCTTATTGTTATTCGCATCATATTTAATAACGCGCTTTAAACTCCCCACTCTGCTGGAAAAATCCCTGATCATAACGTTTGCTAATTGAAATTGGCCGCCGCTTGTTTTGTTATTCGATATTCCTAACATTCCTTCATTAAAAACCTCAAACTGAAATTGCGTACTTCCTTGCTCTTGAACCGATTGTCCATCTACGGTTCTTGTAGAGCTAACTCCAACATACTCATACATTATCCCTGGTGCTGGTACCAGCCTGGCAACTCCCAATAAATTAGAGAATCCCTTGGCTATAGCAACATTATAATTATCTACATAGCTTCTGGTATTTAAAATATCAGGCCCGATAGGCTCATAAGAGGTTGTTCCAGAACTCATTGACGGATTAGCTGGAAGATTGTAATTATAGGATGTAGCCATAGTGGTATTAGTGATGGCCTCTTTATTAGCTATTTGCTTTATCCGCAACCCTCCTCCATAATTATTACCAAGCCCACCTGCTGACATGTTTCCACCAGTTACTGTTGTTCCGCTATTGAAAATAACATTATAAAAATTAGCATTGTTAATGGTAACCGTATTCTCAGTAACCTGTGTAACGACTAATGAGGGTACATCCCCAGAAGAAACACTGGTACCTTGTATATAAAAATTTTGCACCCCATCTTGCCCTGTATTTTCAACCTGATAGTCTCCGGCCAATGTCAATTGGACCTTACTTCCAACACTTATAAAATCTCTTAAATCAATGCCAAAATTAGCCGCGGTATTTACTTGAAAAGTACCTGAACTTACAGGGGTTACACTATTGACAATAATAGATGCATTTCGATATAATGCAACATGGCTATAGGTATCGGGCTCATATATAATATCACTGGTTGCCCCCAATGCCTGATGGATTCGTCTTAGACTCCATACATCTGATGATTTTGCAGATGCCCGTGAGGGTAATCTGGATAAGTTTTCGTTTCCAACATATCCTATATAATCACCTTTGTACATTCCCCAAATGTCGTGATTATCTGGAGAATAGGGCGGATTCTTTGTGGTTGAAAATGAAAGCAATGAGCTCGTGGACGCAGGAGGTGAGCCGATATATCTAATTTCCAACACATTCCCGTTTCCTGAAGCTGTTACGGCTTTCACCAAACCATAGTAGGGTATATTATTCTGTTTAAATGTAATTAAGTCCCCCTCACTAAAAACCCCTGATGGATCCTGAAATAAGTATATAAATGCGTTGCCGTCTTTGGGCCCTAAATATGAAATATTGGAACTGGTTTTTACCATATCTACTGGCAATTCATATTCAAAACCAATCGGAGGTAAGCTGGGCACTCCTTGTTTGCCAAGGGTAGTTACTGATTGCAGGGTTAATTTACCAAAAAGATTACCACCCGCATCGAAGCTATTAGGCGTACTTGGACAGAGATTATAGTTATAGTTAAATCGAATGTCCCGTATTATTTTGGGAGTTAAAGCACTTAGAGCACTAATGTCATTGATGTCTATCACATTTTCTCCATAATAATTTTTTACTGGTGAATTTCCTCCCAGATTGTAACTGGATGAGCTATTACGTATTTGATCGATGGTAAGATTTAAATCATTATTATTATAAAGTATAATATCGTCAAGTCGTAATTGCGTAGTTGGGCTGCTGTTTTGAGGACCATGACCACTACCATCGGAAACTACACCTTTGGCATCCAGCCGCATCTCCTTTGAGAATATTGCAGTATGTGTCTGAGTAATAACCGCATCTAAAAAATACAATTCCTTGTTTCCACTGGAATGAAACTGAAATCTTTGATCCATATCTTTAGTCGTTCCAACATACGGATTCCGCCAACCATAATTTCCGGCCCATTTACCATACTCAAAATCTACCCAATAACCCCAATCTCCGCGATCCGCTTTACCATTGTTATTAACATCAACATAGTCGGGTCCTGTTATAGCTGTTAGAATCCAACTTGTGGCATAAGCTCCGCTCCTCGTTTGCTCATTAAACTTTGATACCCCGGAAACACTTTCTGTTTTTGTATATTCATTATAAGCATATACAGGCAAAGCATAATGATATGTTACGCCGCTTTCATTAGTTATCATAAACCCTCCGATTCGCTGATCGGCAATTGAAATCGCTGTCCCATCTGGATTTTTAGTTCTATCAAACCCAGCTGCATGAGTGTCTATAAAACCTTTCAAGGCTGCTGTTCCGTTTTTTATCTCATCATTTGTAAAATATTCGATGTTTTTTGATGAAGCTAATCTTTCTGTTCCTGTATCAAATCCATAATTCCCGTCATTAAGGCCATAAACTGGATTACTATCAAATTTGAGTGTAGTAACGTCATTGGTTAAGTCCTGTTGCAAGTATCTATTCGAGAAATCATCGGTAAACCTAAAATTTAATTTGCTGGGGTTATTCGTATAATAAACATCCACGATAGTGGTACTTCCTGTGTTGCCATTTTGATCAACATTTTCAATCACTGTTTGATTGTCGTAATCTCTCGTTGTTCTAAAAAGTGTAGTTCCGTTTTTTCCTTTCCCTGCTACTTCTTCCTGATAAGCATAGGGCCTCATGTATCCAGATATTCCCTGTCCCGATACAGAATAGGTATCATAATCCGGGAGTGTTCCACCGGTTGATTTAATAGGGTCAGTATTCGTAGTTAGATTAAAATTCGGGTCATTAATATCAGCCAGATAATAGGAGTCAAACTCTGTGTTATAATAAACATTTCTGATAGCGGGATAATGAAGCGTTCCAAACGTAGACACTGCAGAAGTTTCATCTGACCAATATCGTTCATAAGTATGAGATATAGACAACGATAATCCAGGAAGAGGAATTGCTATATGCCACCCTTTCGTTTTAGTTTGTATCTTTCCGGCATTTGCATTATCTACACTGCTTCTTCCAGATGAAGTTCCAGCGGCCAGGCTAAACTGCCCCGAGGTGTTAATTGATGCACCAAGCACATTTAAACTTGCGCCAGCATTAAAGCTATCAAAATTTGTAGAGAATTGTGATTGTAAAGGACCATAGCCTAAACCTCCTATCATAGCTGTTTCGCCAAATGGGTCCACCGCAAATCCCAAAGAGGCATCCAGTCCAGCAACAGGCAATTGGGCGACTAAGCTAACCTGTCCACCAACGCCTGAACCTAAAAAAGTATCATGAGCCACGGTGATCCCGAACTCTACACCCACAACACCATATAAACCAACATTTACGCCAACAGAAGTTGTTGTCTTGCTACCACCATCCCAATAATCCCGAACTGTATTTTGTTGTCCATTAAAGTCATCGGGAAAACCGCTTACCGAACGGTCGATGGCTCCGGGATTCAGTGTCCATCCAAGGCCAACCCAGGAAGCTTCCAAATCCGGTGAAATTCCAGCATGATAAGAAAGCGAAAGAGGATAACCATCACCTGAGCCCGGAACTTCAATCATGGGAATGTTATAGGCTAAATCACCGCTCAACAAATTAACCATATCGGTGGTGTCAACGGGCTCAAAACTGGTTGACTCGGGTCTTGCCGGCCCGGATGTTAATGCCAATGCGATACTTGGAGTGATGATATTGTTCAGCAAAACAATCACCAGCGTAATCGCGATAGTTCTTTTAAAGTTGGATGGTTTAGGCATACAGGTTTAATTAATTTTAATATTATGGTAAGTATTTATGTCTGCTTTTTTAAAAATAAATTTGCTGTCGGGCATGTTAAATCCCGGATCATCTACATCAAGCTCATACTCTGACTCCGGTAAAGGGGCATTAAATACAAGCAACAGATTATTGGATGATGAGGTGCCATAATTATTGGTAAATGAATAATTACTCACCTGTACTGTATCTTTTTTATTGATGATCAATCTGCAATACCGGGCAGCATTAAAAGATAAATTTTCAACCAATTGCGCATAATTATCTTCACCGGCATATTGGGCTAACGCTTCTCGGTTGTTTTTGCTAAAGGCCAACATAAAATATCTTAAGGAGTCTTTTTTGTCTTCCTTTTTCTGATCACTTATTAACTCCGAACGTACTAAGTATACGTCCAGCTTTAGTCCACCGGCATCAACAATCTCTTTTTTCACCCCATTTTTTTCATCCTGCATATATTTTCGCAGTTCTTCCTTATTCATATGTTTTGGTGAACAGGAAATCAGAACCATAATCGTGAATAACGTTAAAAAGTAAGCTATCAGCCTGTTCATATAATTACTACTTATTTATTTCTTTTAAAACATCATCACTGATGTCATACCCCTCTTTTGCATAGGCTATTGTTCCCGAATTATTAGCTATTAGAATCATATCATAACCCTTTTCTTTTCCATAATCCTTTAAAAATATGTTCAGCTTTTTTAAAGCGGCACTGGTCATCGTTGATTCCTCCTGCTTTAATGATTGCTTCATCGCCTCCTGATAATCAAAAGCTTGTTTTTTATGAAACTTCGCCGAATCCTGATAATGTTGAAGCTGAACCTTGTCGTTTCTGAATTTCTCCATATTTAACATATCCAGTTTAACATGCCCGGTCAAAGTATCCATTCGTTCTTTATATAATTCTACTTTTTTCTGAAATTCCTTTTTGGCTACTACAATATCTTTATAGCCATTGATCACCTTATTGGCATCTATATAGGCGGTTCTGTTGCGAGCTAACATGTTTTGCGTAAACAAACCTATAATGGCGCAAATGAATATGATATTGATTATTAATTGTTGTTTGCTTTTCGGGGGGCTGGTTGAGTTATTTGCTTTTCTCACTTAGTACTTTAATTAAAGTTTTGTATTATTCTCAAGGTCATTTATTCTACTATTCTGCATTTTTACTTCGTTATCCTTTTCAATCAAATGCAAGGTTAGCTCTTCCACTTTTTTCATCAACAGCTTATCCATTTCACTTACGTCAAGGCCTTTCTTGATCATCTCCTATTCTGATGGAATCTCTTGTAAATGCTGATGTTCATCTATAAAATCTTTCACCTCACTTAATGAGCGCAATTCGTGTTCTTTTAAATACATAATCACTCCAGCCGTTCAAATCTATATTCACCGCTTTTGAATGAACTGTCCCATTCACATCCAGCTTGTTTTGTGGATTAGTTTGACCGATACCAACATTACCCGTATGCAATACTGTAAATACTGGCGTACCCACATTATTGCTCATGAATATACCGGTTGGAGCTGCCCACTGTAACATCCAGCTTAGCAGCAGGGGTGATCGTTCCTATTCCTAAATTGCCTTGTTTGATGGTTAAATAAGTATTGGCCGCTTATCCTCAGGATTGCACATCTGTTGTTGGATCCCGCTCCCACCAGATCCGGGTGTCAGTTTGAGGGGTAATAAAGGCCCCATCTATCGATATCCCATTATGCAACGTGCTAATTGTAAAATCGCTGCCTGCCGCGTTTCGCACCCACCATAAATTATTCTGAACATTATTTACCGTTGAACCACCTACAGAACTCAACAACAAATTATTTTTAGCTACGCTACTTAAAGCCGTGGTCTGATAAATCGTCAACTTCGCTAAAGGATTGTTAGTGCCAATTCCCACATTGCCGGTATTGGTACTATAAATGTTATTACCAGTCGTAGCCCATTGAGCATGGGAAAATTGAGCAATACCCAATATTGCGAGAATGGTTAAGCTTACTTTTTTCATGATTTAATCGGGAAAAGTTGGGTTTTATAATAATCCCAATGTGAGCTTAACACCAAGTCAGGTTTCATTGATTTAAAATCGCCATGCATGGGGCATCTCTTATGGGTTCGTAATTGATAAGTCCTTTGTTATTAATTAACAATTTCGGAGACTGTTTAGCCGCGAAGCCACAAATAATCGCAGCGGCTTTAGGAGAAATCTAAGGAAACAGTATTCATATGGCTGTGATAGGTTTAAATAGTTAATTATTAGATTAATTAATCCTCTGCGGACTAACTCGATGTAAAATTATCTTCTTTGGGTATAAAAAACAATATCAATAACTCAAAGCATATCACAACTTCATCATTTCTTCATAATTGATCTGATCCCGGAAGCTAATATTAGAAATCTACCATTTATATGCGGTTAGTGTAACCAAAATATAGGGGGATTTCTATCAATAAGTTGACGGATTTTGCATGATATAAATTATGCACAAAGAGGTCATTAAAGTTCAAACGACTTCAAATCCGCTCAAATAAATTTCCCCTATAGTTTCCCCCATAACGCAAGAAAGCCAGTAATTCCTCATAATTACTGGCTTTCTTAGTGGTCCCGACGAGAATCGAACTCATATCTAGAGTTTAGGAAACTCCTATTCTATCCGTTGAACTACGGGACCTTAATGTCTGTGAGGCATGTACATCCGCAAACAGTTTGCAAAGGTGCAAATTATCAGCGAAAAATCACACTCTTGCTTGTAAAATTTGTCAGGGGGCTATTTACACATCTGCACATTTAAAATCTGCATATCCGCACATCTAATTACCTGATAACCGATCCGTTATGAAATTCATCAACCGGGGCTACAAAGCTTAGCTTGCCTGTACTGTCTTCGGCCATCAGGATCATGCCTTGCGACAGTATCCCTTTGATTTCGCGTGGCTCCAGGTTTACCAGCACGCTCACCTTTTGGCCCACAATGGCTTCTGGTTCATAATATTCTGCTATGCCCGATACGATGGTACGCTCGTCGATACCGGTATCGATGGTCAATTTAAGCAGCTTTTTGGTTTTGGCAATCTTTTCGGCAGTTAAAATGGTACCCGTGCGGATATCCATCGTGGTAAATGTTTCGTAATTGATATTTTGTTTTGCTGGCTGTACATCGGCCGATTTTGGCGCGGCGGCTTCTTTTTTGGCCTGTAGCTTTTGCAACTGGCGCTCAATCACCTCATCCTCAATTTTTTCAAACAACAGCGCCGGCGCGTTCAACTGGTGACCATTATTAAAGTAGATCTCCTGATCATAAGGTATCACCTCATTTGGCCAGTTGAGCATACCGATGATCTTTTTAGCCGTTGCCGGTAAAAATGGTTGCGCGCAAGCGGCCAGATGCCCTATCAACACCAGGCAATTGTGCAAGGCCTGCTTAGCGCCTTCAGGATCTGTTTTAATGGCTTTCCAGGGCTCTTTTTCGGTCAGGTAACGATTACCCAGGCGGGCTACATCCATTACAGCCTGTAGTGCCTGACGATAGCGGTAAGCCTCCAGGTTCTTTTCTATCTCATCATAGTATCCACCTAACTCCGCATTCAAGGCAGCGTCGGTTAGTTCGATGCGGTCGGTTGTGGCTTCTACCTTACCTTCGTAAAACTTGTGCATCAGGATCATCACCCGGTTCACAAAGTTGCCCAATATGGCTACCAGTTCGTTATTGATACGGGCCTGGTAATCTTTCCAGGTAAACTCGCTGTCGCTGGTTTCGGGTAATATCGAGGTAAGCACATAGCGTAGCTCGTCTTGTTTGTTGGGTAACTCTTCCAGGTATTCGTGCAGCCAAACAGCGTGGTTGCGTGAGGTGGAGAGCTTATCCCCTTCCAGGTTCAGGAACTCGTTGGCAGGCACATTCTGTGGTAAAATATATTCGCCATGGGCATGCAGTATAGAAGGGAAGGTAATACAGTGAAACACGATATTATCCTTGCCGATAAAATGGATCAGGCAGGCGTTATCCTGCTCATCAGCCTGTTTTTTCCAGTATAGTTTCCAGTCTTTGTTATTGTCAATGGCCCATTGTTTGGTGGCCGATATATAGCCAATAGGTGCATCCATCCAAACGTATAGTTTTTTGCCTTTGGCATCGGCCAGCGGCACATCGATACCCCAATCCAGGTCGCGGGTCATGGAGCGTGGTTGCAGGCCCTGTTTAAGCCATGATTTACATTGTCCAAATACGTTTACCTTCCAGCTGCCCTCTTTGGTATCAATCCATTGCTCCAGCCAGGGCTGATATTTATCCAGCGGCAGGTACCAGTGTTTGGTTGGTTTCAAAACCGGTGGTTTGCCACTTAGGGTTGATACTGGATTGATCAAATCTGTCGGACTTAGCGAAGTCCCGCATTTTTCGCACTGATCTCCATAGGCATTCTCATTATGGCAATTAGGACAGGTACCAATGATATATCTGTCGGCCAAAAACTGGTCAAAATCTTCGTCGTAATACTGCTCGCTTACTTTTTCAATAAACTCATCCTTTTCATACAGGTTCAGGAAAAACTCCTGCGACAGCTCATGATGTATAGGCGATGACGTACGGTGATAAATATCAAAAGCTACCCCAAACTGCTCAAAGCTATCTTTTATCTGCTCGTGGTATTTATCTATAATAGCCTGTGGCGTAGTGCCTTCTTTTTTAGCCTTAATGGTAATGGCAGCGCCATGCTCATCAGACCCGCAAACGTATACTACATCCTTTTTTTTGAGCCTCAGATAGCGTACAAAAATATCGCCCGGGATGTATGCCCCGGCCAGGTGACCAATATGCAACGGACCATTAGCATACGGTAAGGCAGATGTTATAGTGAAGCGTTTGTATTTGTTGAGTTGTGACATGAAATATGCGGCAATGTAAATAAGCTGCAAAGATAATTTATTTAAGCCGGAAAGTTTGGAAGCGGCGATTTGTTTGTCCTAAATTCTTTTATCGGGCTTTGTGGGTTGCTTCGCCGGCTTGATTATGAAATTCAAACAGCCTAAAACTTTTTAAACCTTAATTTTAACACATTTCGGCTCAAAAAATGGATGAAAATGCTTCAAAAACTCTCTAAAATTCAGTCAAAACCATCTATTTTAACACTTTTTAACAAATTACGGACAGGATTTATATTGTTTAAAAAGATTTATATAACTGATTTTCAAATAACAACGTGCAAAAAATCCGACTTTCACGCCTTTTTATCCCTTTACGCAAACGGCCCCGATTACACTTTTCAAGTAATCGGGGCCGTTTGTTTCGTACTCTTAAAGATACGAAAAATGTTTGGTTTGTACAAGAGGGAGAGGAGAAGACTCACCCCGACATCGCTTCGCTCGTCACTCCTCTCTCCGCTTCGCGCATAGAGGGGTAAAAGAACAATGATTTTTGGACCAAAGAACAAGGACCGAATAAAAAAATCTTTGTTCCTTACTCCAAAAATCCATACCCCCTCTTTCCGCCGTAGGCGAAGAGAGGGTGGTCCAGCGAAGCGCAGACCGGGTGAGTCGACTCTGCAACACTGATTTAGAAAACGAAACCAAAACTTTTATTATAATTGCTTATGGATAAACCAGTCAATGCCGTTTCTTCCGGACTCCTTCCACCTTATTTGAAAAAAGGCGATAAGATAGCGATCACTTGTCCGGCCAAGAAATTGCCCCGACCTATGAATGATGCTGTGGCCCTGTTACAATCATGGGGGCTGGAAGTGGTTTTAGGCGATACCGTAAGCGCCTCTTATCACCAGTTTGCCGGCGACGATGACCTCCGCGCCTATGATCTGCAACGTTTTATTGACGATGACAGCGTCAAGGCCATCATAGCCGCACGTGGCGGCTACGGTACCATCCGGATGATTGACAAGGTTGATTTCAGCCATTTTGCCCAAAACCCCAAATGGCTCATCGGCTTTAGCGATATTACCGTGTTGCATACCCATCTGTTTGCCAATTACGGAGCTCAAACCATCCACGGACAAATGCCGGTTAATATTCCCGATGCGTCTAAACATTCGCTGGATACACTGCGCATGGCCCTGTTTGGCGAAACTTTAAACTATGACTATCATGCCCATGGCTTAAACCGCAGCGGCGAAGGTTCGGGCATCTTGGTGGGCGGTAATTTATCTTTGCTGATAAGTGTATCCGGCTCGGTATCCGACATCGACTATAGCGGCAAAATATTATTTATAGAGGATGTAGGTGAATACCTCTACTCGGTTGACCGGATGCTGCGCAACCTGAAACGGGCCGGCAAGCTTGCCCAACTCGCGGGCCTTGTTGTAGGCGGCTTTACCGATATGAAGGATAACGACATCCCTTTTGGCCAAACCGTACCCGAAATTGTAATGGACATTGTACAGGAGTATGATTACCCCGTATGTTTTGATTTCCCGGCCGGGCATATCCCCGATAATTGCAGTTTAATATTTGGCAGGGAAGTTCGGTTAGCTGTACATGGGCAGGAAGTAAGCTTAAAGTTTGTTTGACGCGTTTTTTAATATCGAACACTGAATTTCCAATATCGAATGATGAATGGAAAAATCGATGTTGGATATTCAAATTCGATGTTATTTCGTCTGAAGTGCGAAAGGATCTATACAAGCGGCATAAACCGGCAATGATACAGAAACCCCTTCCTTCCCTTCCCGAGGGAAGGAATCGCACGGGCTCGGGCTTTTGCTCGTCATACCCATTTCCGTCCTGAAAGTATTTTTTATATATTAAAACCAAATTTCAACCCTATTAAACAAAACTTACCATTATAATTTATGGCGATACTGAGCAATTTAAGCAATTACAAAAATTTTGGTCTTTTGATTGTCCGCCTGGGGCTGGGCATCACTTTTATTTTTTATGGCTATCCTATGCTGATGGGTGGCGTAAGCGGTTGGAAAGATCTTGGTCATTCCACCAGATACATCGGCATACATTTTTGGCCCTTAGTATGGGGGTTTCTGGCGGCCGCTACCGAAGCTTTCGGCGGCTTTTTGCTCATCATTGGTTTTGCTTTTCGCCCGGTATGTATATTGATGATATTAACGCTTATTGTAGCCGCAGCTACCCACCTGGGTAAAGGCGAAGGATTGATGGGCGCCTCGCACGCTATAGAGGATGCCATCATATTCGCAGGGCTTTTATTTGTTGGCCCGGGTAAATACAGCGTGGATAAGAAATAAACAGTTTTATTTTGAGCTGCAACAAAAAAGGGATTTGCCATGATGGCAAATCCCTTTTTTATGATTTATAAGTTAAACCTAATTATTTAGGCATAGCATTTTTATCAAAAAACAACCTGGTGGTTACCACATCGCCGCCAATGGCCGCTGATGCTGCTTTATAATTAGCGGGGTTCACGTTGGCTTCATCAACCGGATATTTAAACCTAACCGGGAAATCGCTAAAGGCACCCGTTGCCGGTTTATAAAGTACAGGTAAATCGAGTCTGCGGGTTTCGATCCACGCATCCCAGCCACGGTTATAATTAGCAACCCATTTTTGAATAGCCAAATTATTGGCGCTGTATGGATTAGCTGCAATAAAGGCGGTAGCATCTCCGGCAGTCCAATAATCAAATGAAGCTTGTACCCCTGCTTTATAGTAAGTGGCGGCATCACCGGTAATAAAACCTTTAGCAACCGCTTCTGCCTGGTAAAATGCAACCTCTGCGTAATCAAGCAACAAGCCTGGGGCCGTAGGCGCAATCATAATATCGCCCGCATGCGAAAAGCTGTCATAATTGGCTTTCACACCAGGAGCGGCTCCCAAAACTTTACCATTGGCATCAAGCGCTTTAAAATATTTTGATGCACGTGGATCAATAAGACCATTATTATTATTCAACTGATTTGCTAAAGTGCTGCAAGCCACAAAATCAAACCTGCCGCTTTGTACCAGGTCAACCCAGATAGGATTGGTGTTTGGTGTTGCAGCCAGGTATACCAATGTAGCATTGTCGGCATTTGCCGAAAAAACACCACCGGTTACTGCCGCCTGAACTGTTGTTTTAGCCAAACCCGAATCGTAATCGGCAATGGTCATACCCATTTTCAATTTCAATGAATTGGCAAACTTTTTCCATTTAGCTACGCTGCCTCCATAAATAATGTCGGCACTTCCATAACTTGTGCTTGTAACTGTTAGCGCGGCTATATCCGCATCCACGCGTTTCAGCAGGTCTTTATAAATTGTTGCCGCATCATCGTATTTTGGAAAGTTGTTTGCAGCATCAAATGCTTGTGTATAAGGAACATCACCAAAGGTGGTAACCAGGTAATAAAAACCATACACCTGCAACAGATCGGCAATGGCTAAATCATTCTTTTTTATAACGTCGCCTACTATAGTAGCGTCATTTGGAATGATATCTTTAGCCAGCTTTAAGTTGTTTAACACATCACGGAATAAACTATTCCACATCTGCCTGTTGATGTTGCGGGTGTCAAAATTATACAAGCTTTCGTCATTATAAGTAGTTTCCTGCCATTGCTGCTCTACCAGCCTGAAAACATTATTATTTACGTTTGCCGATGTAACGGCGTTTGAAAGCACCCGCTCAGCCTGTGTAATTAATGTTGGCGCAGGTACAGTAGGGAAAAGCTTCGGATTGGTATTCAGGTTTTCGAAATCTTTTTTGCACGCTCCCAGCATAACAAGCGGAAGTAGTGCCCATATATATTTTTTCATGTTGGTTAAAATCTTACTTTTAGGTTTAAGGTGAACATTCTTACAGTTGGGAAAGCACCGCTTTGATAACCTTGCAGGTTACCGGCGCCCAAGGTTTCTTCAGGATCTGAATAAGGCACATTCTTGTGGATGATCCATAAATTCCTGCCGCTTACTGCCAGGTCTATCCCCTTAATTGGTCCCCATTTAGATGTCAGGCTTTGCGGGAACGCATAGTTTAATGATGCCTCGCGCAGTTTCACATAACCGGCATCATAAACAAATCCGGCAGCCGGATTATGCTCATAACCATATAAACCGGTAGCATCATTCCGAACACGAACAGTGTTTTTGGAGCCGTTTGCGGTAATACCCGGTACAATTACACCACCGCCATTAGCCAGGGTGTTTCTGGATGGGTTACCCAAATCATTATTACCAACAGTTTCAGGATATAAACCGGTATCCATACCGTAATAAGTATCTAACGAGAATACACTGCCGCCTTTACGGATATCGATCAGGAAGGTTAAAGTAAAATCTTTAACACGTACAGAGTTGGTAATGCCGCCTATCCAGTCTGGGTTAATATTACCCAATGTGCTGGTACTTGGTGACTGTTTGTAGTATCCATTGGCATCAACAACGCGGCCATCATCCTTCTTGGTGTATGGATTGCCATTGATATCGGTATAAGCGGTACCGCGAATATCGCCATAAGGCCTGCCCAAAGCAGCATTCAATGATACTCCACCCTGGAATGACGACAGTAAGAGATTGGTTGACTGTTGACCTGATGGATCGGTATACAGCGCCAAAACCTTATTGTTGTTCTTGGTGAAGTTAACGCCAATTTTCCAGGTTACCAGTTTACTGCTTACAGGCGTACCGTTTAACACCACTTCAACACCCCTGTTACGTAAAGTACCGGAATTGATATAGGTTGCATTATAACCGGTAGCTGTTGATAAGGCAACAGGTAGTAATCCGTCAACCGTTTTGGCATCATAATAAGTGAAATCAAAGCCTAAACGACTGTTAAAAAACTGCATCTCTAAACCGGCCTCTTTTGATTTTGTACGCTCGGGCTTTAAAGCAGCATTGTTTTGAACAAGACCGATAGCCGATTGCGGGTTTGAACCAAATGGTGTACCAAATGCATAGAAGTTTTTGGTATTTTGAGGCTGTCCGCCATTACCTACTTCGGCGTAGTTAACTCTTACTTTACCGTATGATAACCATTCATATTGTTTAAGCAGTTCAGAGAAGGTAAAACCTAAGTTAACCGATGGATAGTAATATTTATTGCTGTATGATGGCAACGCTGAGTTAACGTCACGACGTAATGTACCGTCTAAAACCAGCATTTTTCTCCAGGTAAATGTGGCACCTGCAAATAAACCATCCACCTCTTGCCTGATATCGTTTTCGGTAGGAGCAGCCGGTGCATTTTTAGAGTTCGCCAAAGCATAAACATTCGGGATGATTAAACCGCCGTTAGTTGCTGCCGAAATTAGCTCATAACGGTTTTTGCGGATGTTAACACCAGCCAAACCTTTAAAATTCAAATCTTTGGTGATATTTTTATCAACCGTTGCCAGGAAGTCTAAATTGGTTTCGTTGAAATTGATGTTTCTCCTGGTGTAACCAGATATGCCTACTGAACCAAAAGCACGCCTTTCTTCCTGTAACATGGTGTAATTATCAACCGTTACCCGGCCCAATAAATTTAACCAGTCGTTAACTTTATAATTCAAATTCACATTACCAAAATAATGGTGACGCCTGTCTGTTTCATAATTTTGGTAACGGGTAAAATATGGGTTATCCTGGTAAATAGGAACCAGGTTAGTTGGACTTGCCCAGTTCCAGGTAATGTTTTTACCACCTGAAGCAAAGTATTGATCTTTCTGCTCCAGAATATCCGTATTCATTTGCCACCATTGTCTAAAGTTACGCACAACGTTTTCGGTTTGGTAACCGCTACCATAACGGCCAATACCATCAGTTCTGGTATAATTAACGCTTGCACCTGCGGTTAATTTGCTGGTAATTTTATAAGTACCTGCAAAATCAACGCTGTTGTTCAGTATATTACTATTGGGCAAAACACCTGTTTGGTTATTACGGGTATAACCTAATTTAAAGGTCCCGTTTTCGCCACCATTGGTAATAAATAAACTCTGGTTATTACTTACCTGCGTTTTGAAGAATTTAAGCGGATCATTTGCACCAGCCACCCATGGTGTTGGTTTTCCATAGTTTGGAGAAAAAGGACTAAAAGCATCCCATTGGTAAACCATCAGGTTTGGATCAAACCGGTGTCCATAAGATGCATCTTCCTGTAGGGGAGCAACCAGGTCATTTTTACCATCGCCATTAATATCCCTTATCAGGAAATAACCGCTTGGATCAATCCCGGTTTTATCATTATAAATAGGGCCATAACCGGCGCCATATTCATGCTGATAGGTGGGCAGGGTTGATTTATCAACCTTACCAATACCAACACTGCTATTAAAGGTAATGCCCAAGCCCTTGCCTGGTTTTTTAGTAGTGATCATGATTACACCGTTGGCGCCGATGGAACCATACAATGCACTACCGGCAGCACCTTTAAGGGTGGTGATAGACTCAATATCATCGGGGTTAATATCTGCAATCGGCGATCCGTAATCATATCCGCCTCTGCCCGATTCAACGGTACCCGCATTTGTTCCGGTATTAGCGCCGGCATTGTTGGTTCCGGCGTTGCCCGAACCAGGGCCACCATTATTCATCGGCACACCATCAACAACAAATAATGCCTGGTTATTACCTAATAATGATTTTGTACCCCTTAAAACCACGTTGGTTGAACCACCCAACGCGTTGTTTTGCCTGATTTCTAAACCGGCAACTTTACCCGAAAGACCGCTTACAAAGTTTGCACCACGCTGCTTGCTTACTTCATCGCCGGTAACCTGCTGGGCCGAATAGGCCTGCTGATTACGGGTTCTGTTTAAGCCTAACGCGCCGGTTACCACAACTTCGCCCAATTGCTTGCTGGACATGGTAAGCCTTACGTTTACTACAGGCCCTTTTACCTGTACCTCTTGTGTGGCATAGCCAATAAAGCTAATAACCAGTGTTGAACCATCCGGAACACTTAGAGAGTACTTTCCGTTGGACCCGGTTTGGGTACCGGTTGTTGTTCCTTTTACCTTAATGGTAACTCCCGGGATAGGCAGGCCGTCTTCCAGGCCTGTAACCGTACCGGTAACTGCACGATTCTGTGCAAATGTTTGTGTAATTGATAACAGCAGGAAACACAAACTTACTAGTAGAAGTTTTTTCATTTTTGTGATAAGATCTGTTAATAGTTAATACTATGTTAATTGCAGGGTTGTATTATAATATATTTTGCAGAAAATTATAACACAACGAGAGGCTATATTACGTAAAATATTATAAAAGACTGATTATTTTTTTAAATTATTTGCCTTTATTTATTGCATATATCATCTATAATGTCTACCTTATATGTATTTTACTCAATTGTTTTGGGCGATGATATTTTTGTGTAAAATGAACACTTAGACAGGCATTGTATGCTTTGGAGAATGCCCTTTATTTACAGCGTTATTGCTTATCAACCCAGACAAATACCGGGTAAAAAAGAAGTGATTAATGGTTGATGATTAAAAAACCAATCATTTTATATTGCGGAGGCGCAGCTTTACCATTTGGCTAAATCCAAACCGGTACGATTGAAATAAACTACGTCCCTATCCCTGGACCAAAATATCAGGAGAACGATTTTGACTAAATAAAAAAGGCCGGCGTATTAAAATACGCCGGCCTTTTTTATTTATTAGCTGGATCACTTATTATTCAAATAATCTCCCAGATCCTTCAGGTAAGCATCGTTAATATCGTCGTCGCCATGCTCTTTATTAAAAGCTTTAATTTTATCGGCTTCGGCGGCCAGTACTGTTTTTATCGATTTGCTCTTTAACTCCACCGGCTGCAATTGCCTGGTTTTTACGTTCCATATAAAATAGTGGTTTTCGTCAACATATTCATCGTAGTTATTGCCCGATGAGGTGATACCATTGGTGGTAAAATTGGCTTTAACCAATTTGCAGGTCAGCAAACGGTATATTTTATATTTACTACCCGCGGCCAATACCATACTGTAGTGCTTGGGATCAATGGCAGGCACGGCTTCAAAATCGTAAAAAACACCACTTTCGTCAACAATGGTAAATGCCTTTACCTCCTGCTTATCGGCCGCAAAAACCGCACGCTGGTCGCGGGTAAACAACAGGTCGCTCATGGTTTTATCATAGTTAAAGAAATAATCGCTGCTTTGTATCAAAGAGTCGGTATAACTTATGGCAAAACCACGCATCCATTTTTCTGAAAGGAAACGGCTCCCGTGCAATCCTTCGTTCACCCGCACATAATCAGACACCCGGGTTACTGCCACCCCCAGATCGGGTTTAAAAATATCGGTTGAGGTAGAAGTGCTCAGCGGTTTCCCGTTGCTATGTTCAGATATACCCTGCTCCATTACCACATTAACGGTAGTTTTATTATTAACCGGGATGGCTGCATCCTTAAAGCCGGTAACTGATGCAACTATTTTTGACGCAGGATCGACCTTAAAGCTAAAACTGCCTAAAAGATCGGTCATGGTAGCATAACTATGCTGCGAATCCCTTAAAAAAACAAATGGCAAGGGCTTGCCTTGCTGATCGTTCACGGTACCGCTTACGGTAATAGTTTGCGCATGAGTAATAGCACTCATGAGAATAGGCAACAGGTAGATGAATATTCTTTTCATAATATAAAAATAATTTTCTCATACAAAAACAGCGGATATGTCTTTTAGTACACATCCGCTGTTTTCTTGTTTTATTATATTCCGCTTTTACTATTTAGCTGAAAAAGTGTATATAATAGTTTTGTAGTTCGGATTAATACCTTGTCCACCACCATTGGCAATACTAATTGGTAAAGCATATGACTGGGTCAAATCAATTAATGACGAATTAGTTACAATAGTCATAATTGCCTGCCTCTGACCGGCAGGTATAGATAAATTAAGGCTTTGTATGGCATAATCTGCAGCCGGTAACAACACATAATTTTTATTGTTTGCGGTATTGTATGCGGTAAGTGCAGCCTGGTCAATAGCCATGGTTACCGATGTAGCCGAGCTACTAGTTTGGGCACCTGCAAGGTTAACCGTTAATGTGAATGATTCCTGGGTTTTTGTTTTATCAATTGCTACTCCCTGCGTAGGCCCGTTAGTGGCAACTGCAGGTATCTCCAATGATCCCTTTGCATTGGTAAAGTCAACTGTCGTATTGTTATCCTTAAGGCACGAGCTTAATAAACTCAATACCGCTAAAGATGCAAAAGCAGTTTTTATATATTTTAATGTTTTCATTTTCTTTTGGTTTTGAATTATTATTTCGCCCAGAATATTTTTGAATTAAATTTATCAATGGTTCCCTGAGCACCAACGTTAGTTGCATTGGTTGAGTATACCACAACAGGATAAAAAATGCGGGTAACCTGATTTGGCGCTGTTACTCCGGGATAAATCGACAGTGGGATATCATCAGGATAACCTGTTCTGCGCAGCTCATTAAATGCCTCTAATGAACCGTAGCCTTCTAAAGCTGCCCATTTTTGCACAATGATTGCTTTTTGCTGAGCTGCAAAGCTACCGGCTGCCGGGTATGCTATAGCAGTCTGGCCATAATAAGTTGTAGCCTGTGCTGCAGTTAAGCCATCATCAACAAATGAAGCGGTAATACCTGCATTATACAATGTAGCCGCGTTGCCGGTGATATATCCTGCCGCTGCACCCTCAGCCTGTAAAAACAAGGCCTCGGCACTTGACATAATCACGGCTGGCATAGTTGCCGATTTAATAACACCCGGACCAAACTTACTTGGTGTTTGCTGTCCCGGGATAGTTACGGTACCACCAAATGCACTACCAATAACATCACCATTAGGATTTGGCGCGTATACCTGTTTCAAACGAGGGTCATTATTGTTTCTGAAAAAAAGAATGCTGTACTGGTTGGCCTGGTATTGCTGATTATTGGTTTGACCTGCGCCACCTTGTGTATAACCATAGTTCAGATAAAGCGGGCTTTGCTGACCACCCTGAGCATCAGAGCTGATGTAGCCGGGATTTACCCTTGCATCTACAGTGGCATCCAGATAGCCTTCTGCAGCTGTTGCAGCAACAGCTGCCTTTAAAGCTGTAGTTTTAGCTGCAATGTTTGATTGACGAAGCGCTATCCTTAACTTCAGGGTATTGGCAAATTTTTTCCACTTGGTCATATCACCTTTAAACATAATATCAGCAACACCCGGGTTTAAATCGGCAGCTGTTGCTCCTTTAATTAAGGCAATAGAAGCGTCAAGCTGTTTCAACAGGTCGTCATAAATAGCCGAACCAGTATCAAATGCCGGGGTCAGGTTTTTAGTTCCTTGTAAAGCCTGGCTGTATGGTACGTTATTGTAGTTATCAACCAATTGCTGAAAACCAACAACAGTCATGATCTTTGCAATAGCGGTATAGTTTGCCCCGCTGTTTGATCCGATGATGGCGTTATAGTTTGACAGGTTGTTATACAGTGGTGACCATACATCAAAATCGCCGGTTGTAAATTGATACTGATCGATATTTGAAAACACCTGGTAACCGGTGCTTCGGCTTAAATAACCTACCCACACACAATATTGAATATAATAGCTACGGTTACTGGTGCTTGTTGCACCATTTAAAATACCGGCGGTTGTTTTTAACGCTCCCGATAAAAGGAGGTTTGGCGCCGCTACCGACGGCGTGTTGGGGTTGTTCGTTAACTCGCCCAGGTAGTCTTTCTTGCAACTACTTCCAGTGATTACAAGTGCGGTTAATATAATTGAGAGATACTTTTTCATTTGCTTAGTTATTAGAATGTAACATTAAGAGATGCTCCGAAGAAACGGGTTGGAGGCAATTGATAGGTATTAACTAATCCGGTTGCGTTACCTGACACAGCAGAATACTCAGGATCTGTAAATTTCTGACCTTTTGGTCTTAACATTAACAAGTTTCTACCTATCAGCGCAAATGATGCTCTTTTTATAAAATTAGTTTTCCTGGCCCACTGAGAAATATCAAAGCTCAGGTTAGCTTCACGTAATTTCCAGAAATCACCGCTTCTGGTATAAGCAGAAACTGATGAGTAAAAGGCGCCCGCATTCCAGAATCCCTGGTTACCATCGGCAACAGTTACACCTGTATTTGGCACGTAGGTATTGGGGCCGGTTTGGATAACAGAGTTAGGAAATACAAAACGCTGACGATCTGCCTGCGCCGAGAAACCAGAAACACCGGCAGCTGTTGCAGATTGCAAAGCGCCATTATAAAATACATATCCGCTACGGAACTCACTTACTGCAGTAAGCGTAATGAATTTATAGCTGAAAGTTTGCGTTAAACCTAATATATATTTAGGTGTAGTACGACCTAAGTTTACCAGATCTGATTTTGCAGACGGATAGCCCGTTTTTGGGTCAACTATTACGTTACCATTAGGGTCACGGTTAACATCGGTACCATATAATACCGGGAAAGGCTGCCCAACACGTGCCTGGATAAATGCAGAACCAACAGATGCTAAAGTTACAGTAGGTGTTCCGTTGATAAGTGATTTAACCAATGAATTTTGGATAGCCAGGTTACCGCCTAAGTTTAAGCCAAAGCCGTTATCTTCTTTGGTAAGTACTGTCAGGTCCAGTTTAAACTCATGACCTGTATTTTGAACCTCACCAACGTTAACAACAGCATTTGAATAGCCTGTTTCCGGAGCGGTTACAATAGATAAAGTTTGGTTGGTTGTATTACTCTTATAATAAGTATAGCTGAAATTGATACGGCTGTTAAGGAAGCTCAGATCGGTACCAAATTCAATTTCCCTGGTTTTTTCAGGCTTTAAGTTTGCATTGTTTAATGTTGTTCCTAAAGATAAACCACCGGTATTGCCGTATGGGAAACCAGAAGTTGGGCTATAGGTATTAACCGTGCTGTAAGGGGTGGTGTTAATTGCACCTACCTGGCTAAATGAAGCCCTTAATTTACCATAGTTAAGTACGTGGTTGTTTTTCAAAGCAGGGATAGCTTCGGTAAAGATGAATGATCCCTTTACAGATGGGTACCAGAATGAACGAATACCATTGGCAAGCCTGGAGTCATGATCATTACGTATGGTTCCTTCAATAAAGGCAAAATCTTTATAACCAATGTTCAGGTCGGCAAAATAGCCAATCTGACGGATCTTGTCGGTTAACTGGCCTGTTGTTGGTGTACCTAAAATACTGCCTATGTTATAAAAATCTTTAACCAGCAGGTTGGTGCTGCTATTTGAAGTTTGGTTAAGATATGCCTGCCAAAGGCTGCTACCTAACAATAAACTTGTTTTAAAATCATTAAAGAAGTTTTTATGAAAGGTTAAAAAGAAATCCTGTTGTAAACGGGAGTAACCTTGTGGCCCTATCTGATTTGTACCTACAGGAGTTATTGAACCATCACCAAATTGGGTAATGTTTTGAACCTGGCCTGGGATAATTCCAGTTGAACCTCCGTAAGCCTGTCCTTCTGTTCCGTAACCGCCGGTTGGGTCGCTCATGGCATATTTACTGAAGTTAACCTGGGCGCGTCTGAATTGTTGTTGAGCCGTACCAAAGTTACCAGATAAACGATAGCTCGCATCTAACCATTTGGTTGGTGAAAGCAAAGCGCCAAAGCTACCGTTGAAGTGGTCGCTGCGGGTATCCACACGGTCGTTCTGGATGATCCAGTATGGATTTACGCCATAAGAGTTAAAATAAGTATTTACATCGGCAAAGGGGGCATTGATATCTTTAAATTTAGTCAATGGCACCCATGATGGGGTATTAAAAATGGCGCTATATAATGAACGGCCACCATCTAAAGTAGATCCGTCAAAACCGCCGTTACCTTCAACATTCTGATATGACTGAACATAGCTGGCGGTGAAATCCAGTTTGAATTTACCATAAGTTTTAGCAGCTGATACACGAACGCTTGTTCTTTTAAATTTCTGCCCTGGAATTACACCTGTTTTGAAAAGGTGGTTGGCCGAAAAGTTAAAGCTGTTATTAGCATCACCCTGCGAATAAGAAAGGTTATTCTCTTCACCGTGACCAGTATTAAAGAAGGCTTTTCTTGGATCTGTTGATGGTGTTGAGTAGGGATAGCTTTGAATAGTACCATCTTGCAATGGGATACCCAATTGCTGCATATGCCCGTCATAAGCAGGGCCGTATGATTGGTTTTCAAAAGAGGCTGGGGTTGTTATAAAACCGGTAATAGGATCCTGGAATGGCGGCCCTTCACCTCCGTAGCTACCAAACTTGGTTTGAAGATCTGGGAAGTAAGCAATTTTTTCCAGTAAATAGGTATTGGTATAGCTTACCGAAGGAGCGCCTGTTGAACTACCTTTTCTGGTAGTAATGATTAACGCACCATTTGACGCATCCGAACCGTAGAGCGCAGCAGCACCGGCACCATTCAACACGTTTACTGATTCGATATCATCAGGGTTTATGGTATTAACCTCATTAGGTGAAATTGGCGTACCATTCAAAACAACCAAAGCGTAGTTGTTACCTAAAATGTGACGGTTACCGCGTAAGGTAAAACGGGTTTGAGGGTTAACACCGTTATCAAGGGTACTTACAACCAAACCGGCAACTTTTGCCGTTAAACCATTGGTAAAGTTGGTTGCCTTGGCCTCGGTTAATGTTTTACTACTAATAGTAGTGGCCGCTGCCCCCTGCTCTTTAGCCTGGCGTTTAATACCCAACGCTCCTGTTACCACAACCTCACCCAAAGATTTGCTTGATGTTTCAAGAGATACATTGATTACGCTTCCTCCGGCGGCCCTTTCAATTGGCGAATAGCCAATAAAAGAGAAGATCAATGTTGCGCCATGAGGAACGTTTAAGGTGAATTTACCATTTGCGCCGGTTTGGGTTCCAACTGTGGTCCCTTTTACCTTTACTGATACTCCTGGGAGGGGTAGGCCGTCATCTTTGGCCGTAACCGTACCAGTAACTGTACGGTTTTGTGCAAATACCTGTGTAATAGACAACAACAGAATGCACAAACTTGCTAGTAGAAGTTTTTTCATTTCGTTAATAATAAGATCAGTTAATAGTTAATTAATCATAAAAGTAATGTTACATTATCAAAAAGTCAAGTGAAATCTGATAAATGCATGACTTTTTTTTAAAAAACTTAATTTCTGACAACAATATTAATAATTATAGTACTATGTATTGCATAATACAATTTAAAACATATATCTTTGTATTATGATTGTAGAAAACACACAAACCCAAATGAGGAAAGGCATACTGGAGTACTGCATTCTTTCCATCATAGCTAAGGGCGAAATATATGCATCAGACATCATTGCTGAATTAAAAAAAGCCCAACTACTTGTAGTTGAGGGCACTCTGTACCCTCTGCTAACCCGTTTAAAAAATAATGGCCTGCTCACTTACAACTGGGTGGAGTCTGTTTCGGGCCCGCCGCGAAAGTATTATGTGCTATCGGACGAAGGAAAAATTGTACTGGAACAGCTGGATAAAACCTGGCAGGAGCTGGTTTATGCCGTGCAAACAGCCATTGGCGAGAGAAAATAAAAACCTATAAAAAAATCACAGATCATGAATAAAACTATCATCATAAATATAAATGGCATCGTATTTCATATAGAAGAGGATGCTTACGAGGTACTTAAAGCTTATATGACCGACGTAAAACGTCATTTTTCGTCGTCGGCCGACAGTTTGGAGATAACTACCGACATTGAAAACCGTATTGCCGAAATGTTTAACGAAATATTAGCCAACCAAAACAAACAGGTTATTGTAGAAGCTGATGTTAAAGTGGTTGTTGAGCAAATGGGCTCGGTTGAAGATTTTGAATCGGCGGATGATGACACTAAACCAGCCGGCAGTAATCCATTTAGTTACAATACAGAACGTCGTCGCCTTTTCCGCGACCCGGACGATCACCTGGTGAGCGGGGTTGCCGCAGGTATTGCCAATTATTTTGACATCCCGGCCGTATGGGTAAGGCTGGCCTTTGCCCTGTCGTTAATTTTTGCAGGCAGCGGACTTATATTATATGTTATACTATGGATTGTAGTACCAAAGGCCACCACCCGGGCCGACCGGATGGCCATGAAAGGCGAAAAACAAGATCTGAAAGGTTTTAAAAGGAACTTTGAAGATGAGATGAGCATGGTAAAAGAAAACCTTTCCAATTTCCGCCAGGAGGCCCGCCCGTTTGTTTATAAAGTGCGTGATTTTCTGGGCGATTTTTTTACTCACCTGGGTACGTTTTTAAGAGGTACCGGAAGTTTGCTGGGTAAACTCATCGGGCTTGCCATTTTATTAACTTCCTTTGGGTTGGCCATTGCTCTTATTATAGTATTTGTGGGTTTTATTGCTTTTGGCAAAACAGATATTTACCATATATTCCCTTTTAACATTGTTAACGAGGATACCAATACGGTATTCCTTTTCGGTGGTTTCCTGCTTTTGGCTATACCTTTATTAACCCTTATATTGGTTACCATTGGCTTTTTATTCAAAAACGCCACTTTTAACCGTTCCATTGGCACTACCTTATTATGTGTATGGCTGGCCTCGCTGGGAGCAGTTGTGTATTATGGAGCAAGGGCTTCTGCCGATTTTAAGGAGGGCGCTAAACTGAGCAAAACCATCAATATCAAGGCAACCCCCAACAATACCTATTATTTACAGCTTAACGATGCCAAATATTTAAGTAATGAGGATAGCACCCGCCTGCGTATCAAAGAACGGTTTAACGGCATGGTTATCCTTGATGATGATTATAACGGCGATGATTTTGATCATCAGGATCGTGTGCACATCGATATAGAAAAAAGCGACATACCCCAGCCGGTTCTTGTTGAATCATTTACCGCCAGGGGCCGTACTGATGAAGACGCGCTGATCAACGCCCACAATATCAGTTATCGCTTTATACAAAAAGACTCGGTATTAAAATTTGACCGCCATCTGGAAAGACTTGGACGTGCGATGTGGCGTGGCCAAGAGGTGCACCTGACCTTGAAAGTTCCGTTGAATGCCAAACTGGTTATTGATGGCAAGCTTGACCGTAACCTTGATCTTAACTTATATAACTGCGGTAGGGATAATACACCAAAAAATCCGGCTGGTTCTGTATACGTTATGGCTACTGATGGGCTACAATGCAAAATTGACACCGCAGCAAAAGCTGCCGCTGCAAAAGCAGATAGTATAAAAAACCATTTAGTGCCTGATACTGCAAAAACTCAGGACCAGTAAACTACTCAACCTATCATTATATAAATGAGCGCTTTGATAAAATACATAGGCCTGCTAATATTTAGCGGGCTTATTGTTCCCTTTTGCAATACTCATATTACCGATAAACTATTATCAAAAAAGTATACGCAGCCCTTTAATATCTTATTTAAAGTAAACAGCCCAGACTCATTAAAAACCAACAGGTAATTTATAATTGGTATCAAACTAATCTGGCTAAGTTGTAATTGCTAACCTAATCCATCAAAAAATGAAAAGAAATATCCTCATTGTGGCTTTTTGGTGCCTTTCACTTTGGGTAAAAGGTCAATCACATACTACAACTATACTTCCGGTTCATATTGACACTTTGTATTCTGATATTTTAAAAGAAAAAAGACCGGTTTGGGTTTACACCCCATCGTTTGATACCAGTTACTTTTCTAAACCGGCATATCCTGTTCTTTACGTATTTGATGGCGATGGTTATTTTGCTTCGCTGGTAACATTGATACAACAGCTGAGCGCGGTTAACGGCAACACGGTATTGCCCCAGATGATCATTGTAGGTATTCCCAATACCCGTGGTCACCGAACCCGCGACCTTACGCCAAGCAACAGCTCCGCCGATAAAACCTCGGGAGGCGGCGAGCAGTTTACCCGCTTTTTACAAACAGAGCTGATACCTTACATTGATAAAAATTATGCTACGGCTCCTTACAGAACCCTGATGGGACATTCTTTCGGGGGATTAATGGTTATCAATACCCTGATAAACCATACCCATTTGTTTAATGCCTATATAGCCATTGAACCAAGTATGTTTTACAATAACGATGATCTTTTAAAACAAGCCGAAATAGCCTTAAGGCAAAAAGACCTTAAAGGCAGTAAATTGTTCCTGGGGATTGCCAATACCATGAACCCAGGGATAGATACCACTCAGGTAAGAAGTGACACCTCCCAGATTACTCACCACATCCGTTCCATCCTGATGCTGACCGATAATTTAAAAAAGAACTCATCCAACAACTTAAAATGGACATACAAATATTATCCCGACGATGACCACGCCTCGGTGCCATTGATTGCCGGATATGATGGCTTGCGGTTTGTATTTGCTAAAAACAGGTTTCCGCGTAACCAGCCTATGAATCAGTTTTTTGATAAAGCTTACTCCGCAAATGATTTAAAGAAATTGATCATAGCCCACTATCAAATGATGTCGGAAGAAATGGGTTACGCGGTGCGCCCATCCGAACCACTGATGAACATGTTTGGTTATTCCCTCCTGCAACAAAAGGATAATGAAAAAGCATTTATGTTTTTTGATATGAACATCAGTTACTATCCTAAAAGCTTTAATGTGTATGACAGTATGGGCGATTATTACCTGGCCAATAACAACAATACAAAAGCTGCAGAGTACTTTAAAAAAGCACTGGCTATTAAATACAGGACCGAGATAAAAGACAAGTTGGATAAACTGGAGAAAAAATAAGGATCGATATGCATCCGGCTAATATTTTGCTGAAATATTTTATCTCCATTAAAATTTTCTATTCGCTGTAACCTTCTTTCTGTTTTTAGCATCTTAATGTAAAATTCACCATAAAGTAAAAGAGTTGTAAATGTTCATCGGTGTTTTCAGGTCGTTTACCGGAAGTTTAGCCGTTTTCGCCTAAAAGCATTACTAAAAAAACCAATCTCTTAGCACATTTGAACTATAAAAACAGCACAATGAAAAAAATCGCCTACATAAAATAATATACTAAAACCATTACCGGCTAACAGCCGGATCAACCAAAACTTATTCATTTAATTTAAAAAGAAGCATATTCTTTAATGGCCTGCTATTGCCTAAACATTTTAACACCAAAAACATGAAAACTCTTACAAACAACATATTTTGCACCCTCCTGCTTGTAGCTATCAGCTGGAGTACCTCTTTTGCCCAGGGTGGTAAATCAGGTGGTGCTAAAGTATCCGGTTCTTTATTGAATGAACAGGGTAAACCGATGGATTACGCTACCGTTAGCCTCATCAGGGCTACCGACTCTACCGTTGTTAAAGGAGCTTTGAGTAATGATAACGGTGTTTATACTTTTGATAACATCCGCTCAGGTAAATACCTGGTTAAGGCCTCTGTTGTAGGTTATCAAAAAGCCATGACCACTCCTTTCACTGTTCCGGAGAGTGCCGCAACAGTTACCGCACCGGCGTTAAGCATGCATGTAGGCAGCACCGAACTGAAAGGTGTAACTATTACGGCCAGCAAACCACTCATCGAGCGCAAGATTGACCGTACGGTAATGAATGTGGAAAACAGCGTACTGGCAGCAGGCAATACCGCATTGGAGATACTGGAGAAAGCACCCGGCGTTACTGTTGATAAGGACGACAATATCAGTCTGAAAGGCAAACAAGGCGTAACCGTGATGATCAATGATAAATTAACTTATTTGAGCGCCGCGCAACTGGCTACCCTGTTACGTTCAACAGATGGCAATACCATCAAATCTATCGAGATCATTACCAACCCATCTGCCAAATATGATGCAGCCGGTAACTCGGGCATTATCAATATCAAACTAAAAAAGAACAGCCAATCGGGTACAAACGGCAGTATTACTGTTGGTGTCGCCCGTGGTGCGTTTTGGAGAGATAACACCAGCCTGAACTTAAATCACAAAGAAGGCAATCTGAACGTATTTGGTACTTTTAGCCGTGGCGACAACAAAAATACCCGCGACATAGCTATCGACCGTATTACCCGCGACAGCACAGGCAAACCTACTTATTTTAACCAGCTTACCCGTATGCCGCATGTTTATCATTATAACAACTACCGTATAGGTGCCGATTATGATGTGACCTCTAAAAACACTATTGGTTTTGTAGTAAGCGGATACTCCAACTCCGAACTGGATAATAACAACGGCAGTACTAAAATTGGCGCAACGCCTAACCGGGTTGACTCATCCTTAACCACTGTATCAACCATCGATCAATCTTACAAAAACTTTGCAGCCAACCTAAACGACAGGTTCAAAATTGACACCAGCGGCCAGGAATTAAGCGTCGATCTGGATTACTCTAAATTTAAAAATAACTCTATAGCTCAATATAATACTAATTATTTCCTGCCGGATGGCAGCACACCACACGCGCCTCAATTGCTGCGTAACCAAACACCATCAAACATCACCATATATACTGCCAAGGTTGACTATACCAAACCGCTATCTAAAACCATAAAACTGGAAACAGGCGCAAAATTCAGCAGTGTTAAAACAGATAATAACCTGCAGGCACAAATATTTAACGGCAACAGTTATGTAAACGATACTACCCGTACCAACCGCTTTATTTATACCGAGAAAATAACTGCTGGCTACCTTAACCTGAATAAACAGTTCAAAAAAATGTCTATACAAATTGGTTTGCGCGGTGAGTATACCCAATCAAATGGTAACTTGTTGGGCAGCACACCGGTTGATCGCAGCTACTTTAACCTTTTTCCAAGTGCCTTCATCAACCGCACACTGAATGACAAAAATGAGATCAGCTTCTCCTACAGTCGCCGTATCGACCGTCCGGGTTATGATGATCTGAACCCCTTTGTATATTATCTTGACCCCTACACCTTTTCAAAAGGCAATGCCTTCCTGAAACCACAGTACACCAATAACTTTGAGTTTAATTATACCTATAATAAAAGCATCAACGTAAGTTTAGGCTACAGCCGCACTACCGATGTGATCACTGAGATTATATTAACCGAAGGTCAAAAATCATTTCAAACCAATCTGAACCTGCAAACTCAAAACTCATACAGCCTTAACATCAACGCGCCATATACCATTACCAAATGGTGGAGCGGTAATATCGATGTGAACAGCTTTTACCTGGGCTTTAAATCAGACTCTGTTGGAACCGGTAAACTAAGCGATGGCCAGGTAACCGTACAGGTTAAAGCCACACAAACATTAACATTCGGCAGCTACAAGTTTGAGATCAGGGGCGATTATCAATCACCACTTACCTATGGTATCTACAAAATAAAACCACGTTATGGGGTTGATGCAGGTGTAAGCCATTCCTTTGCCAACAAAAAAGCTAATATTAAACTGGCGCTTGATGATATATTCTTCATCCGTCGCAATAACGTAAGCAGCCACACCCTGGGTAACGATTTTGATATCCGTCAAACTAATGATTCCCGTGTTGGCCGCCTAACCTTTACCTACAACTTTGGTAACAACAAAATCAAAAGCCGTGAACACAGAAGCGGTGCCGATGATGAAAAAGGCAGGGTTAAGGGAGCGAATTAGCCCCCCAGCCCCCTAAAGGGGGAGCTTTGATTAGCAAATTCAACATATTAAAATGGCCTGCATTATTTGATAATGCAGGCCATTTTGTTTTAAAGTTCCCCCTTCAGGGGGTTAGGGGGCTCTACTGCCCCACCATAAATACCGCGTTGCTGAATAACAGCTTGCCGTTTTCCCAGAAACTACGGAACAAGGGATCGTCAACCATATAAATTACCGAACCGCGGCCCAGCGATTGTACGCCCAGCAGCACACCATTATTAATCTTTTGTTTTGACTGTACACCTACAAAGCCAGATACGTAGCTGTTCTTTTTCACTGTGCCTACGTTCCAGCCGTCTTCGTTGCCTAAATAGTCATAGATATCGTCATTCAGTTTTAGCGAGTAATAGTAGTTAGGTAAGCCAAAACCAAGCGGGTGGGTATTATCCAGCGTCAGTTTAAAAATAGCGCCGGGGATCATAGAGCGGATGGCATCGCGATCGCGGTCGCCATATATTTTAATGTTTTCTTTTTCTTTGGCCTCTGCTTTCTCATCCTTTTTCTCTTCTTTCTTTTTCAGGGCGAAGCCTTTTTTATCAACCAGTTGTGCTACAGCATTATCCAGGGCAATTAATTTACCACCATCACGGATCCAGCCCTGTAGTTTTTCTGACGGAAAATCATCATAAGTACCATCCGGGAAGATAGCCACATCAAAATCGGCAAGCCGGGTACGGCCAAGGCTCTGGTAGTTCACCAGCGTAATAGGGTAACCGAGTTGCTGCTCAAACAAATGCCATACCTCGCCCATAGCTTCAGCATTTACACCCTCGCCAGATATCAGCATAACCCGCGGCTGGCGGATATACCGTACCGCGTCTGAGCCCAGATCAGATCCCTTATCAACAAAGCCCGAAGCCAGGGGCGTTAGCCCTTCATTTAATGCCGCGGCTGTTTGGGTAACTACCAGGTCAAAATCAGCCCTATCGTTACTGGCCCTGGTGATGAGCAAGGAACCAGCCATGAATTTTTTCCCGGCGGCCTCAAAAGGCTTTTCGGAGTAACGCACTTTGATATGTTTTTTGAGCAAGGCGGCCAAAAACCGTACATCATTAACCGATTGCCAGTTGGCCACATAAGCATAGGCATGGGTATTAGCCAGCGGCTGTGGCTCAACAATACCCGAGGTTGTACTGGTTGGTTTTAGCGACTCTTTTACGCCATAGGTTTTTAAGCCATAAGCATAAGGAAGCGCCCAGGCGGTAATATCGTAAGTATTAGAGTCGGCAATAAAGGTTTTGGGCTCTAGCAATACGTGCAGCAAGATAGCTTTTGGCTGATGCGCGTTGATCACCATATCATTAGAGCCCACTTTATATTGCTCGGTTTTGCCGGTAAAATAATCGTACCCGATAACGGTTTTATTGCCCAGGCCAAATCCATATTGGATACCATTGCGGCCCAGCATTTTGGCCAGGGTATTGATATTATTGTTATTATCGTTTTTAATCACATAGGTTTTATACTCGCCCGGGGGATTGGTGCGGTTATTATCATAGAATTTTTTAAACTCATTCAGCAATCTTGGCGCGTTAGCCGATGCTATTTCAACCGTGCTCAAACCGGTAGCATGGTGATGCGCAATACGCTGGGCAAAAGTCAACGTATCTCCGCTACGGGTAAGTACAGCCAAACCAGCGCTGATACCACCCTGCTCATAGGTCATACCGATAGAGCCATTATATAAAGGATAGGTATCGCCATAAGATGGGTAAAGCAGATCAAACTCCTGCTTGGTAAAATACATCCAGCCATTCTGATCAAAATATTTGGCGTTGTTTTTACCGATAGTTACCTGGAAATCGCGCTGCCATTTGGTAATGTCTTTATGATATGGCTCGGCAGCGGGTGCAAAATAGTAAGGAGCATTATACCCCTGCTCATGATAATCTACATGAACCTCGGGCAGCCATTGGTTAAACAGGCCTACACGTGCCTGCGTTTCTTTTTGTGCCTGCCATGCCCAGTCGCGGTTAAGGTCGAAATAATAGTGGTTGATGCGTCCGCCTGGCCATGGCTCTACGTGCTCACGGGCTGTGGGACTAGCATCGGGCACCGCGCCCCGAACCGAATTATAGAAATGTACATAACGGTCGCGCCCGTCGGGGTTCAAACATGGGTCGATAACCACCACAGAATTTTTAAGCCAGGCTTTGGTGGCCGTATTGGCCGGATCAACCATATCAAACAGGGTCCACATGGCGGCTTCGCTTGACGCCGGTTCGTTACCGTGTACGTTATAGCTTAGCCAGGTAATGATGGGGGCATTGGTAATTGCGCTACCACTCTCCATACCAGCCAGGCGCAGGTTGTTATGGCGTATCTCTTCCAGGCGACCGATATTCTCGTCCGAGGCGATAAACATGGCCAGCAGCGGACGCCCCTCATTGGTGCTGCCAAACTGCTGTAGCTTTACATTTTTTGATGCCTGGGCAATGTATTTAAAGTACTCCACAATGCGGTAATGCGGCGTAAACTGGTCGCCCAGCTTATATCCCAGGAACTCATCGGGCGATTGTATTTTCTGTGCAAAAGCAGCCGACGCAGTAACAATAGTCAGCAAAATAAGGAGTAGCTTTTTGATCATAGTAAGGAGATAGTTAATATATATACTAATATGGTGATTTTTTGTCTGAACCGGAATTTGTAGAATTATTGAATTAACAGAATAGAACCAGATTATTCTGACAATTCTTAAATTCCATAAATTCGAGTCCAGACATCATTCAAAATTTGCACATTTGCATATCTGCACATCCACACATCTAAAAACATCTGCACATCTAAAAACATGACCCCTCAAGAGGCCCTTCAAAAATATTTCGGTTACGGCAAATTCAGACACCAGCAGGAAGCCATTATTCAGCATGTGCTGAACAAGCAGGATGTTATGGCGCTGATGCCAACCGGCGGCGGTAAATCGCTGTGCTATCAACTGCCTGCGGTATTGCTCAATGGGCTCACCATTGTGATATCGCCATTGATAGCTTTGATGAAAGACCAGGTAGACAGTCTGAATGTAAGTGGTATACCCGCAGCTTTTTTAAACTCGGCCCAAACACCCGAGGAACAGCGACAGCTGGTAGAGCGGCTAAGAAATAACCAGGTAAAACTATTATACCTGGCACCCGAGCGCTTGTTTGGCGCCGAAAACAAACTGGTACCTTTTTTAAAAACACTTAACGTAGTACAGATAGCTATCGACGAGGCGCACTGCATATCCCAGTGGGGACATGATTTCAGGCCCGAATACCTGATGCTGGCTCAACTCAAGAACGAATTTCCGAATGTGCCGGTCATCGCCCTGACAGCAACAGCCGATAAACTCACACAGAAAGACATTCTCGAAAAACTGAACCTGCACCGGCCCGCAGTATTTGTATCGTCGTTTAACCGGGCTAATATCACCTACCGGGTGATCCCCAAAAAAAATAGTTTTAAACAACTCATTACCTTTTTAAAGGAGCGCCCGGATGAGTCGGGTATTATCTATTGCCTTTCGCGCAAATCAACCGAAGACCTGGCGGCCGACCTGAAAGATGAGGGCTTTGCCGCCGAAGCCTACCACGCTGGCCTCAACAACGAAGTTAAAGCCAAAAACCAGGAAGCTTTTTTGCGCGATGATGTCAAGATCATTGTAGCTACCATTGCCTTTGGTATGGGCATCAATAAATCAAACGTGCGCTATGTAGTGCATATGGATCTGCCCAAGAATATCGAAGGCTATTACCAGGAAACCGGTCGCGCCGGGCGGGATGGCCTGGCTTCGGAGGCACTGTTATTGTATTCGCCGGGGGATGCCGGTAAGCTGCAGCACTTTGCCCGTATTGAAGGCAACGAAGAGCAAAGCCGCATTATGCTCAACAAGCTGAACGATATGGTGCGGTATTGCCAATTGCAATCCTGCCGCAGGCAATATTTGATGAATTATTTCGATGAGGCTTTTCCACCAAACTGTGGCTCCTGCGATGTTTGCCTCACCGAGTTTAAACGATTTGATGGTACACTCATCGCCCAAAAGGCGCTGTCGGCGGTATCTCGGCTCAATGAACGCTTTGGTGTAAACTATGTGATCGATTTTTTGCGGGGGTCCAAAAATGAAAAAATCCGCGAGGAGCATAAACAGCTCAAAACCTACGGCATTGGTGCCGATATCAGCAAGGTGGATTGGCAGCGCTACATCCGTGAGCTCATCACCCTGGAATACCTACAGGTAACCGACGACGGCTACCCGGTATTGAAATTAACTGGCCAGAGTTCGCTGATACTTAAAGGCCTGCAAAAAGTGGAATTTATTGAAACACAAACCACCGAAGAGCACCATACAGAAGCCGCGCCACCACATGAAGCAGAATTGCTGAACCTGTTGAAAAGCGTCCGCCGGGATATTGCCCAATTGGAGAATGTACCGCCATATATCATTGTTTCTGATGCTACACTGTTGGAAATGGCCACTTACCTACCCCTGAGTTTAGATGAACTGAGACTGATATCCGGCTTTGGCGATATTAAACTGGCCCGTTACGGCCGCGAATTGTTGCAACCGGTAAAAGATTATTGCAAAGCAAAAGGCCTGGAATCAAAGATCGCTTACAAATCGCCTAAGCGGGAACGCAAAACCAAAACAGAGCGCCCGGCCCGTACTCCGCGCAGCGGAACAGATACCCGCACCGAAACGTTTAACCTGTACCGCCAGGGTAAAAACACTGCGGAGATAGCCGCGGCGCGGGGTCTTTCGCTGGTAACCATTGAAGGTCATTTGAGCCATTTCGTACAAACCGGCGATCTGGATGTTAAAGAGCTGGTTGCCGAAAGCAAGCTGCCCGTAATTATAGAAGCTGTAGAAAATTACGGAGCAGAACGTCTGGCCCCCCTCAAAGAAATTTTAGGCGATGCCTACACCTATGGCGAAATTAAAGCCGTCATAAGCTGGATGAATAAAAATTAGTTATTTATTATCAAGTAGCTAGTATCAAGTATCAAGACAAAAAAATGTATAATTTAGTAGCAAGTAACTAGTATCAGGTATCAAGACAGAAAATGCATAATTTTAAGGCGTTTTAATACATCAACAGAAAAGTATCAGCATTTAAGAAAAAGTCTTGATACTTGATACTAACTACTTGATACCAGAATCTGCTACTTGATACTAGTTATGACGACTACCGAACAACTTTACCAGATATATCTACAACACCCGGTAATCAGTACCGATACCCGGAAAATTGGCAGCGGCAGCTTGTTTTTTGCCCTTAAAGGCGATAAGTTCGATGCTAACACCTTTGCTCAGCAAGCTATAGAAGCCGGTGCAGCTTATGCCATTGTTGATAACCCAGAGTATCAACTGGGCGACCAGTATCTCTTGGTTGAGGACGTGTTAACCGCTCTGCAGGATCTGGCCCGATATCACCGCCAGCAATTACAGATACCTGTTGTAGGACTCACCGGTACCAATGGCAAAACCACTACCAAGGAGCTTATCAACGCAGTATTATCACAGCATTTTAAAACCCAGGCCACGCAAGGCAACCTGAACAACCATATCGGTGTACCACTTACAATACTAACTATTGATGCTACACACGAAGCAGCTGTAATTGAAATGGGCGCCAATCATCAGAAAGAAATTGAATTGCTTTGCAGTATCTCGCAGCCATCGCACGGCATGATCACCAATGTGGGCAAGGCACACCTGGAAGGTTTTGGCGGCGTTGAAGGTGTAAAAAAAGGCAAAGGGGAATTGTATGATTTTTTAGCCCCCCAGCCCCCTGAAGGGGGAGTTTTTGAAAAGCAAGATCGCATTGCTTTTGTTAATAGCGATGATGCGGTGTTGATGGAAATGGCCGCTGCAAGGCATTTACACCATGTAGTTTATTATGGCACACAGGATATTGACAACCTGATCAGCGGGGAGATCATCGAGAACGCGCCACTACTTACCATTCAGTGGACCAATAACACAACCGGTCAATCTTATACCGTAAAAACACAACTCACCGGGGCTTATAACCTCAACAATATTTTGGCGGCTATTAGCATAGGTACTTATTTTAAGCTTTCGGCGCAGGAAATAAACGCGGGTATCGAGGGTTATCAGCCCAAAAACAACCGCTCGCAAATTGTGCAAACGGCTACCAATACCCTTATTTGTGATTATTATAATGCCAACCCGAGCAGCATGGCCGTAGCCATTGAAAATATGGACAAGATTAGCGCAAAACGCAAGGTATTGATCCTCGGTGATATGTTTGAACTGGGTGATGAATCGCCTGCGGAACACCTCACCATCCTTCAAAAAGCACTGAATGTATCCGTTGATGAAAGGATATTTATCGGCAAGGATTTTGAAAGTCAAAAGTCAAAAGTTAAAAGTCAAAACCAGGCAGCCACTTTCTACCATACTGCCGAAGATGCTATTGACGGGTTGAAGAGCCATCCGATAAAAAACTCCACCATCCTGATCAAAGGTTCGCGGGGAATGGCTTTGGAGCGTTTGGTGGAATTGTTTTAATAAACACGAAGTATCTTACCGGTAATATTGGTGTTAAGGCATTGCAGGTAGGCATCGGTGATTTCGGTCATGGGTATGGCTCGTAATCCGGGGAAAAGATGACCATAATCTTTTGCAGAATCTTCTACCATGCCGGGGCTCACTACATTTACCCGTAAACCTCTTTTCAGCTCTAAAGCAGCCGAAAGCACAAAGCTATGCAAGGCACCGCTCACCACACCACCACCGGTTACTCCTTTGGCGGGTTCATCTGCAAATATGCCCGATGTTAGGGTAAATGAACCCTTATCATTTAAATAGTGTTGCCCTGTTAAAACCAACTGGGCCTGGCCAAAAAACTTGCCTCTCATGTTATTATAAAGCGCTTCGGCAGTAAGTGTTTCAAAATCATCCATGACCCCTGATGCCGCGGTGCATACCAAGGCATCAACGGAACTTACTTTTTTAAACATTTTTTCGATAGCCTCTCGTGAGGTGATATCAACCTTAATGTCGCCACCGTTTCTACCCGCGGTGATGATCTCATGACCGGGGTGTATCTGCTCCATGATCCTTTTTCCCACGGTGCCTTGCGCTCCTACAAATAATATCCTCATAATAGCTGTTATTTTATCAGAACAAATTTAACAGCATAAGTTTATTCCGGTGCAACAACACCCAATTGTGAGCACCTTACAAAAAGTAAGTATGGCCGTCAATAAATGACGGCCAAAACTCATTAACTATTAAATCCCCCATCAATGGTCATAATTGATCCCGTAGTATAGCTTGCAGATGGACTGGCCAGATACGCCACTACCTCGGCTATTTGCTGCGGATCGCCGTATTTGGGTATAGCCATTAAGCTGCGTAAATGATCGGCATGACTGCCATCAGCCGGGTTCATGTCGGTATTCACAGGTCCGGGCTGTACCAGGTTTACTGTTATGCCCTTGGGACCCAGATCACGAGCCAATCCACGGGTAAGGCCGCTTAATGCCGATTTGCTCATCGAATAAAGTGTACCCTGCGAAGCAACAACTCTATCGGCCATATTACTGCCTATGGTAATAAACCTTCCACCCTTTTCCAGTTTTTGTGCTGCGAAAATGACCGCTTCAAAAACCGCCTTTACATTTATATCCATCACAAAGCGGTAATCATCCAGCGTGTGCTCTTCCATCGGCTTGCCGCCATAAACCCCGGCATTGTTCACCAGGATATCCAGCTGGCCGAATTTCTCTATCGTTTGGGTTAAAGCCGAGGTTATCTCACCTTCCACTGCATTGTCTGCCTTAACAGCCGATACATTTAAGCCTTCACCTGTTAATTCATCTACCAAAGCCTGTGCTTTTTCTTTTCCGTTTACATAGGTAAAAACAACGGAGGCACCTTCCTGTGCCAGTTGTTTCACTATTGCCGCACCCATACCCCGGCTGCCTCCGGTAACCAAGGCTATTTTATCTTTTAATTTTTGCATTACTGTTTGTTTTAAATACTGTTGCAAAGCTATATCCAAACCATTATATTTGTATATACTGATAAATTTGTATAGTACTAACATAAATGTAAGTATGAGAAAAGAAACCTCCACCAACCTGGAAAACGAACAGTTGATTCTGGCCAGTTGCGGAACGTCATACACCCTTGACCTGATAGGTGGTCGCTGGAAGCCTTTAATTTTATGGCGCTTATTACTACAGAGCTGTATGCGCTACAGTCAGCTCAGAAATTCGATGCCCCATGTTTCTGAGCGTATACTGATATTGCAGCTGCGCGAACTGGAGCAGGATAAGCTCATCAGCAGACAGGTTTATCCAGAAGTACCGCCAAAAGTTGAATATCGTTTAACCGCATTGGGCCAGAGCCTAGAACCCGCACTGCGCTGCCTTTCTGAATGGGGCGATGCAAACAGGCCGAATAGGGTTATAAGTGGGGAGCCGGAAGTTATGAGTGAGGAGGTGTAGGTCAAATTTGCAAATCAGGTCCCTTCATGTCATTGCGAGAAGGAACGACGAAGCAATCTCGTAACTGTACAGAGCCGCTATACCTATCGTATACCCGCTCTTGGCCGCGGGAGGGCCTTTACTTTTCCTTGATGAAAAGTAACCAAAAATCAAGTCAGCAGAAATGCTTCTTTGCGCTCGTAGCCTTTGCCCTGCAAATCATCGGGCAGAACCAGGGCTGCAATTATTTTGCCCTACTTTGTTCGCCCATTATCCCTGCTTCAGGTAAGGTTCGCTATGCCCTTACATCCGCACAACCCAGCATTGTTCTGCCCACTTTCGCCCGAAGCTTATCTGCTGACGGGGAGAAGAAATCACTAGCTAAAGCTTAGCGTCAATTCCGCCACCTCTTCCCCTACCAAACTCCCCATAGCTACACCCATACCATTACAGCGTACCGCGCAAAATATGTTGGGTTGTATTTGTTTTACTATAGGGGTAATTTCCTCGCCAAAACCCATGATGCCGCTCCACCAATAGTCAACCTCAACATCCTGGTTGGGTAATATTACCTCATGCAGATAGCTGATCAGTTTTTCTTTTACGGTATCGGTGTACCCAAAATTCCAGGTTTGTTCGGCTTTGTAATCCAGGTGACGTCCACCGCCAAATAAGATGCGGTTATCAATATTGCGGAAATAGTAATAGCCTTCATTAAAATGATAGGTGCCTTTCAATTTCAAGCCCGGCACCGGTTTGGTAACCAACACCTGCCCTCTACCGGGGATCACATCCAGTTCAGGATACAGCTGGCTGGCAAAAGCATTGGTAGCCAATATTACTTTACCGGCCTTAAAGTTTCCCTGCGAGGTACTCAGCCTAACATGCTTGTCTTCATGGTCGATAGCTGTTATTTCGCAATTGTTTAATATCAGCACGCCTAAACTATATACCTTATATAATAAGGTGCGCATCATTTTACCGGTATGCAGTTGCCCTTCAAACGGGTTATATATGATGTGGCTCACATTGCTAAATCCAAAATCTGCAATTTTAGCATCAGCCACTGCATAAATGTCAGTTTCGCCAATGGCCTGCTGTAATAGTTTATTGAGATGACCGATCTGTTCTATACAGTTATGAGCGATATCTTTTTCTTCGGTCATAAAAAGTTCATGCCCGCCATGCTGATAATAATCCATGTTGGCATCGCCCAAATTTTCCCGTAAGCGCTGTAAACCACGCCACTTATAGGCTACCAGACGCATGGCTTCTTCTTCGGACGATTGATTGATGACAGAAATTTGCTCTGAAAGTGTACCAAAACAGGCAAAACCTGCGTTTTTAGTACTGGCTCCTGATGGTAAAAAGCCACGCTCCAAAACTAGCACTTTTAAATTGGGCTGTTGTTTTTTTAAGTACAGCGCGGCGCTCAGGCCAACCAGGCCACTGCCAATGATGATCACATCGGCCTCATCAATAAACGCAGTGCGCTCCCAGTATGAAAATGACGGCTCCATATTAAGTCAAAAGTAAAAATTGCGAAGCACTCTTGAACACCATAAAACAATAAAACGTGAAAAATTCAAAAATCAAAAGTGCTTACGTTCAAGGAACTTAAATTTTGAATTCGACCTCAGACTTAAATCGGAATAGTTTTTGAATAGCAAAACAGGCAAGCGTTTTTACTTTTTAATTTTAACTTTTGAATTAACAGATGAATCACTTATCAATAATTATAGGATATATCGGCTACAATTCGGCATGGTTCCTGATGATTGCCATCGCCCTGATCAGCTTTATAGTGCAGTGGCGATTTCGAAATAAGTTTAAACAATACTCCGAGGTGGCATTGCTCTCCGGTCTTTCGGGTCAGGAGGTGGCTGTAAAAATGCTGCGCGCCCATGGCATATTTGATGTACAGGTAATTTCTGTAGAAGGACAACTGACCGATCATTACAATCCTGAAAACAAAACCGTGAATTTAAGCCAGGATGTTTTTTATGGCCGAAGTATTGCCGCGGCCGCTGTTGCCGCGCACGAATGCGGACATGCTGTACAGCATGCACAGGCTTATAGTTGGTTAAGTTTCCGCTCGGCGATGGTGCCCATTATCAATGTGGCATCAACCTTAACCCAGTGGACTTTGTTTATCGGCGTAATGTTATTATTCTTCGCCCAGAGCCCTTATGTACTGGCAATAGGTGTTGCCGCGTTGGCCTTGGTTACCTTTTTCAGCTTTATAACGCTGCCTGTTGAGTTCGACGCCAGCAGGCGGGCATTGGCCTGGCTCGATAATAATTACAGCATCATGCAAACCGCGCAGGAACATGAACAAGCCAAAGATGCCCTTTGGTGGGCCGCAATGACTTATGTAGTTGCCGCATTGAGCGCATTGGCCACGCTGGTTTATTACGCCTCGTTTTTGTTTAACAGGAGAAACTGAGCGCCCTGTCCCCTAAAGGGGAGCGATGTGTTAACGGTAATAGCGAATATAAAAATGTCATCTCGAACGAGGTACGAGGAGAGATCTTTTAAGCAGGACTTAGTAAGCGGAAAAGATTTCTCCCTCCGGTCGAAATGACAGCGAAGGAGGGCCTACAAATTCCCCAATTTTAGCTCATTCACCGCAAAATGTGCCGCACGTGCGGTAAAGGCCATATAAGAAAGTGACGGGTTTACACAGGATGATGATACCATGAATGATCCATCGGTAATAAATACATTTTTGGCATCCCAAACCTGGTTCCATTTATTAAGTACCGATGTTTTGGGGTCGTTCCCCATGCGTGCGGCACCCATTTCATGTATGGCGCCTATATATTTCCTGGCTATAAAACCTTTTACATTCTTAAGGCCGGCCTTTTCAAACATTTCTACCGCGTCAGCCAGCGACTCTGCTTCCATCCTACGTTCATTTTCTTTAAATTCCATGTCGATAGATAAAGTATTGAGTCCCCATTTATCTTTAACTTGTTTATTAAGGCTGATCTTATTTTCGTGATAAGGCAATACTTCGCCAAAGCTAGCCATCGACATCGTCCAGCTTCCGGGCTCTGTCAACGCATCCTTGAAAGTAGCACCTATACTTAGTTCCGCGATTTCGCGGCTCCACCCTTCACGCCCCGCCGAACCCTGGAAACCAAATCCCCGCAGATAATCACGTTTATCACCAAACAGGTTACGGTAACGTGGTATATATATGCCATTGGCTCTACGACCAAAATAGTATTTATCTTCATATCCCTCCACGGTACCACTGGCGGCGCCGCCTACGTGATGATCCATCACATTATGACCTAACTCACCGCTGCTGCTCCCCAATCCATCGGGCCATATATCCGTTGCCGAATTCATCAATATCCAGGCGCTGTTGAAGGTGGAGGCATTTAAAAAAATGATCTTCGAAGTATAGGTATAAGTTTTGTTGTTTTCGGCGTCGAGCACTTCTACACCTGTAGCTTTCTGGGTATCCTTATTGTATAATATCCGGGTAACTATTGACCATGGGCGAACTGTAAGATTTCCTGTGGCCATCGCTGCGGGAAGTGTGGATGATTGTGTACTAAAATATCCGCCAAAGGGGCAGCCCAGTGCACATTTATTACGGTACTGGCAATTGGTACGACCAGGTAAAGGTTTAGTAATGTTGGCTGTACGACCAATGATCATGTGGCGCTGCCCATTGTATTGTTTTTTTATACGGGCCGACACTTCTTTTTCTACACAATTTAACTCCATAGCCGGCTGAAACTGCCCATCGGGTAAATGCGGCAAACCTTCGATAGAGCCACTGATGCCGGCAAAGCGCTCCACATGATCATACCAAGGCGCTATATCCTTGTAACGCACCGGCCAGTCGATCGCTATACCTTCTTTGGCATTGGCTTCAAAATCAAAATCACTCCAACGATAACTTTGCCTGCCCCACATCAATGAGCGCCCGCCTACGTGGTACCCTCTCCTCCAATTATAGGGTTTAACCTGGGTGTATGGATTTTCCCTCTCGTTCACCCAATAATCCATATTAGCTTCAATAAGCCCATGTGCTTTGTCCTGCACGGGATAGTCCTTTATTTTTGATTGCGGGGGAACATCCCTGTGCGGTAACTCCCATGGTGCTTTGGTTGCATTGGTATATCCTTTTATATGTTCAATGTTTTGTCCCCGCTCCAGCATCAATACTTTTAAACCCTGTTCGCTGAGCTCTTTTGCCGCCCACCCTCCCGAAATTCCGGAGCCTACAACAATGGCATCATAATGATAATTATCCATAAACAGTTGATGATAGTTTTAACTGGTCTTTTTGCTAAAATAAAAATACGCTTTGTATCTTTTATATGTTACATATACAATTAAAAAAGCTTCTCTCTTTAAAAAGACTTACGAAGTTTTAAAAACTTTGTAAGTCTGGCTACCCGATGTGCCTGGCATGTTCATCTATCATACTTACTTATTTATCAATGGCTTATATTTCATGAAGCTTTGATGAAGAGTTATTAGCCCTTTTGCAAATCTTAATGTAATATTCATGTTACCCCGATAGGTTTGATTAAAATTTATTGACATGAAAAAGACATTTAAAATATTAATGGTGCTTTTGGTTACCTCATTAGCAACTGTTAAAACCTATGCGCAGATAAGTATAGGCGTATCGGTACGGATAGCCCCGCCTGCCCTGCCGGTTTATACACAACCGCCATGCCCTGTTGACGGTTATTTATGGACCCCTGGTTACTGGGCATATGCCGAAGATGGCGGATATTACTGGGTACCCGGCGTTTGGATAGCCCCTCCGCGTGTTGGTTTTTTATGGACACCCGGTTACTGGGGTTATGATGGTGCTATTTATGTTTTCCACCAAGGCTACTGGGGCAGGCACATTGGCTTTTATGGCGGTGTAAATTATGGTTACGGCTATGGCGGTGCTGGTTATGTTGGTGGCAGATGGGCTGGCAATTCCTTTCAGTATAATACAGCCGTGGTTAATGTAAACAATACCGTGGTACATAACACTTATATTAACAAAACGGTTATCAATAACAATGTAACCGTAAATAACAATCATACCAGTTTCAATGGCCCTGGTGGTGTAAATGCTACCCCACGACCAGATGAACGTGCTGCAGAACGTGAGCAACATGTACAACCAACTAATGATCAAATCAATCATCAGCAGGTAGCCGGTAAAGATCGTAATCAATTTGCATCGGCTAATAACGGACGCCCGGCTACCGCAGCAATGAATAAGGTGGATGGTAACCGTTTTAATACCGAAGGCCGCAGAGCCAGAACTCCAAACTCAGACGGAACAAATAATAATACCGACAGAGGTAACCGCCCACAGGCTAATAACAACGCCGATAATCATGCCAATGCTAACCCCGATAATGCAAATAAAAATGCATCACCTGGCGATCAGGCAGCAAGAGCCCCTCATCAGCATCAGGCAGCTAATAACTCTAATCCGGATAATAACCGGCAACCGGCACAGAATCAGCAGCACAATAATATGGCCCGTGCTCCAAGGCAATTGGTAAGACACCCTGCTCCGGCAAGACCACATAACAATCCAAGACCACAGGAACACGAAAAACACCGATAATAGTTTCCCCAAATTCAATATCATATATACGCAAAAGCCCGGTTGATAAATCAACCGGGCTTTTTATATGTCTTAATTCTTGATTTTAATTTCCTGGCTCTGAATTCTAATTCATCCTATATGGAGCTATCAAATAAAACTCCGGTATCTGCACATTAAACGAGGCATTATCCAGCAGGCGATTCATCTGGTACTCGCCTTTCATACTGCCCATATCCGTTTTGAGGTTACAGCCCGATACGTATTCATGCGCATGACCCGGTTCAATAACGGGTTGTTGGCCCACTACACCTTCGCCTTCCACTTCACGTTTTGCGCCGTTTGAATCAAAAATATACCAATGCCTGCTAATAAGCTGTATGGCATAGTTACTCATATTTTCGATATTCACCTTGTAGGCAAACATAAAGTGGTCATTAGCCGGATTTGAATATTCGGGCTGATATACGGTCTCGATGGAAACCTTAACACCCTCAGTAATAGTGGTAACCATGTGAATTAATTCTGTTTAGTTCCAAATATAAACATCTAAACAAATATTACGCCATCTCAACAGCATATTTTTCGTCAATTTCTGCTAAAATTTCGTAGAGCTCCTCTAAAGTACCGGCGGTTACCAGTTTCATGCGGTATTCCTTAAAATTTTCGATGCCTTTAAAATAGTTAGAGTAATGCCTGCGCATCTCAAAAACACCTGTTTTAGGCCCTTTCCACTCAATTGATTTTTGCAAATGGGTGGTACAAGCAGCAATACGCTCGGTAATGGTTGGCTTATCCAGGTGCTCGCCGGTAGCAAAGAAATGCTTGATTTCCCGAAAAATCCAGGGATAACCAATAGCAGCACGCCCTATCATCATACCATCAACACCAAATTCCATGCGCAAGTTAGCGGCTTTCTCTGGTGAATCGATATCGCCATTGCCAAATATCGGGATCTTAATGCGGGGGTTTTTCTTAATATCACGTATTAACGCCCAATCGGCCACTCCTTTATACATTTGCGCGCGGGTACGGCCATGAATAGTGAGGGCTTTTATCCCCACATCCTGCAGGCGTTCGGCAACTTCGTATACGTTTTTGGTATTATCATCCCAGCCCAGGCGCGTTTTTACGGTTACGGGCAGATGTGTGGCTTCAACCACGGCCTTAGTCATGGCTACCATTTTGTCAATATCCTGCAATAAACTGGCACCGGCACCACGGCAGGCTACCTGTTTTACAGGACAGCCATAATTGATATCCATCAAATCGGGTTTGGCCAGCGTGGCTATTTCGGTAGCCTCACGCATGTGGTCAATATCGCTGCCAAATATCTGGATGCCTATAGGGCGTTCATACTCAAATATATCCAGTTTCTGACGACTCTTAGCCGCATCACGGATCAGTCCTTCAGACGAGATAAACTCCGTGTACATCATATCCGCGCCGTTTTGCTTGCACACGTAACGGAAGGGAGGATCGCTCACATCTTCCATCGGCGCCAGCAACAGCGGGAACTCTCCTAAATCAATATTTCCTATTTGTACAGACATGCTTATCTTTAGCGTTGCAAAAATACGAATTTTACTCCAAATGATAAAAGAACCCGGCAAGGAGCTTACGCCTAATCAAACACAAACACATCCATCAGTGCAATTAATCATTTTAATTGCAGGTACCATACTTTCATTGATCATATTTGGATTGCTGGCATTCGGTATCATTTGGGTCATATATGGATCTAAAACCCTCACCGATGTAGGGAGTTTTAATCTTACCAACAAAAATACCATACCTGGTCTTTGGATATTACAAATAGTAAGCACCACGATTCCCTTATTTGTTGTTCCGGTTCTTTTTGCCAAATTTATTGTTAGCGATACGTCAAATTATTTAAAGGTAAACTTTCATTTTCCGTCTATTTTATTGCTGTTGGTATTTTCCATTATGTTATTTTCTTCGCCAGTGATGGAAGTGCTGGTTAACATCAATCAAAAGTTAACTCTCCCGGCTCCGCTTAAAGGCCTGGAAGATATTATGCGTGCAATGGAACAGCAGGCTCAAAAGGCCACCAATGCTATGTTAACCATGAACTCTTTCGGCTCCATGCTTTTTGCAGTATTTGTTGTTGGCTTGCTCACCGCTATTGCTGAGGAATTTTTATTCAGAGGATGCCTCCAAACCATCTTTGTTAAATGGACCGGCAATACCCATGCAGCTATCTGGATCACTGCCATTGCATTCAGTGCATTTCATATGGAATTCTTTTCGTTCTTACCACGTGTGGCCCTTGGTGTTTTCTTTGGTTATTTTGTAGCCTGGAGTGGCAGCGTCTGGACCGGCGTTTGGGCTCATTTTTTAAATAATGGCTCGGCTGTGGTTATTACTTACCTGTACCAGCATAAAGCCATTAGTCTTAATCCCGATAATCAGCATGTATTTAATTATGGCGCCTATGTCTTTAGCTTAATATTTATTTTAATTTTGCTTTATATATACAGGAATATAGCGCTCAAAAAGCCCATGTTTAATTTTTAATGGAAAAAGGCTGGATCAAAATTTTTACTTCATCCAATTTTTATCAATCAGAAATTGTTAAGCAAGTGCTTACGGGCCATCATATTGATACGGTTTTGATCAACAAACAAGATTCATCACATAAGGCCTTTGGCAATATCGAAGTATACATTCACCAGGAGGATTTTAGCAAAGCCATCGAGATCATGATCCTCAATCAAATTAGTTTATGATTTTTGGAGCAAGGACTGTTGGAACAAAGAACAACGATTTTGGGAGTATCGCGATCATTCAAAAATCACTAATTCAAAAATCACTAATTCAAAATTAATGAAAGTACGCGCCATTACCGGCTTCTTTTTTGTTATTGTAATGCTGGGTTCCGTTTTGTTGGGCTCTTATGTATTCAGTGCATTTTACCTGATTCTCACCTCGTTTTGCCTGTTTGAATTTTACAAGCTGGTGCGCGAAGGTGGTTTTAAGCCCAGTCGCGAAAGCGGTTTGATCAATGGCTTCCTCGTTTTCCTGTTTGTCGCGGCCCAATGCTATTTCCCGGCCTGGAAGTTTATCTTTTTGTTACCGGTAACTCTAAGTGCGGTTTACATACAGGAATTATATAAAAAATCGCCTGCACCGTTCCCTAACTTGGGTTTTACTTTTTTAGGAATCCTTTTAGCGGTTGTGCCATTTTTGTTTTTCCATGCCATGGCTTTTATGAATGGCCATTTTAATTTCCACCTTCCCATGGGTTTTTTAATTATGCTGTGGAGTAACGATACGGGAGCCTATCTGGCCGGTCGTGCGTTTGGACGCACCAAACTGTTTGAGCGCCATTCGCCCAAGAAAACCTGGGAGGGATTTTTTGGCGGCGTGGTGATCAGCGCAGCGGCGGCATTAATCATGAGTCATTATTATGCGGAACTTTCCTGGAAACAATGGGTAAGCATAGCTGTTTTAATATCATGTTTCGGTACCATGGGCGATTTGGTAGAATCTATGTTTAAACGGAGCATCAACGTGAAGGACAGTGGCGGGATATTACCAGGGCACGGCGGCTTGCTCGACAGGTTCGACGGGCTTTTATTAGCCGCACCAATTGTTTATGCCTACCTGTACTTCATTTCAAATTAGTAGTTTTGTAATAAATAACCCCATACTATGACTTTTCATAAAGAAGGATATACTTCACTGGCCATAACTGTACTATTTATTTTTGTATTAAATGCATTGATACAGTTCTACCTTCCGCAGGCACACGCATTAAAATGGATTGTATACATTTTATCATTCCTGCTGTTTGTAATTATTGTGCAGTTTTTCCGCAGTCCGTTTTTTGATATCAGCACAGACGAAACCACCGTACTTTGCCCTGCTGATGGTAAAGTTGTGGTGATTGAAGAAGCTGACGAAACCGAATACCTGAAAGACAGGCGCATCCAGTTATCGGTTTTTATGTCGCCCGTAAATGTGCATGTGAACCGTAATCCAATAGCGGGTGTGGTAAGTTATTTTAAATACCATAAAGGTAAATACCTGGTAGCCTGGCATCCTAAATCATCAACCGAAAACGAGCGCACCACTGTTGTTGTTCAAAACAGCGAAGGCGTATCGGTACTATTCCGGCAAATAGCTGGCGCTCTGGCCCGCCGTATTGTATGGTATGTAAAGGAAGGTGATATTGTTGAACAAGGTCAGCAATTTGGTTTTATTAAGTTTGGTTCAAGGGTAGATGTATTTTTACCCCTCGGCTCCAAAATATTAGTAAACATTGGCGACGTAGTTAAAGGTGGCCGTACCGTATTGGCCGAGTTGCCCAGCGCACTAACAGCTGTTACCACTACCGAAGAGCGTGCCGCTATCAAACCGGTATCAATGGAGTCATTAACCTCTTCTGCGCCTATTGCAGAGCAAATCGCCGAAGAAGAGCCAACTGTAATTGAAAATGAGGCTCATCAAGGTGAATTGCCATTGGTGATAGATCACCCCAAAACAGAAGAACCCCAAAAAACCGTAAAAAAAGCTGCGCCTAAAAAACCGGCTGCGGCTAAGGTATCCAAACCAAAAGGCAAAAAAGAGTAATCATTTGTTACGATATAGAGTTAAAGCCGGTTTATGACCGGCCTTTTTTTGTTATAAAATGCCAATATCATGTCATTGCTTCGTCGTTCCTCCTCAGCGATCTCGTAGCTACTCTTCCAGACTAAAACGCGAGGAGATTGCCACGCTATCGCTCGCAATGACATAATTATTATAATCTAAGTGCTTCTATCCTGATTTATTTTGTCATTCTGAGCGATAGCGAAGGATCTTCTTCAACACGCATGTCGCACATTAGATACTGCATGACAAACAGGGTGAAAATGGAATTTTTCCCATAAAAAAGGCCTTCCCGGATAAATATCCAGAAAGGCCTTTGCAATATCAAATACTTTTCCGTTATAAACGGAGAAGGAAAATTAAACTCTTTTTGATTTGATACGAGCTGCTTTACCAGTAAGGGCACGCAGGTAGTATAGTTTAGAACGACGTACTTTACCTACGCTGTTCACTTCAATTTTATCAATGTTTGGAGAGTTGATAGGGAAGATACGCTCTACACCTATGCCGTTTGAAACTTTACGAACGGTAAATGTTTCAGTAGTACCTGCACTGTTACGTTGAATAACAACACCCTGGTAAAGCTGAACACGTTCTTTATTTCCTTCTCTGATTTTATAATGTACACTTACAGTATCACCAGCCTTAAAGGAAGGAAACTGCTTTTTTTCTACTGATTGCTCTTCAACAAATTTTACTAAATCCATGATTTTTAGCTCTTAAAGCGATTTTTAGCCCGTAAAAATCGGATTGCAATTATAGGGATTTTTTTTAATATATAAAAGTGTATTTTAAAAATTTCCACATTTTGTTTTTTACTAACAAAATCCGGGTGGTTTTTAGTTGATTTTGTTGATTAAGAGAGTGGTTAGCAATTATAAAAAATCAAGAAACAACTAAAGCCAATTTCATCAACCCAATCTAATTCCATCAACTACCTCATCTACTCCAGCAGATCGGGCCTGCGGGTTTTGGTACGCTCAAGCGCTTGCTCAAAGCGCCATTTTTCAATTTCGGGGGTATTGCCACTCAACAGGATATCGGGCACCTTATAGCCATTCCAGTCAGCGGGGCGGGTGTATACCGGAGCATCGAGCATATCATCCTGAAAGGAATCGCTCAGTGCCGATGTTTCATCGCTCAGCACACCAGGAATCAGGCGTACTACGGCATCCACCAGTACAGCGGCAGGCAGCTCACCACCCGATAGCACATAATCGCCAATGGAAATTTCGCGGGTAACGTAAATATCACGGATGCGCTGATCGATTCCTTTATAATGTCCGCATAAAATAATGACATTCCCTTTTATAGAAAGCTGGTTAGCGATAGCTTGGTTCAGGCGCTCACCATCGGGCGACATGAATATGATCTCATCATACTCTCGCTCGGCTTTTAGTTTTTCTATACAAGCTGCAAACGGAGGGATAGTCATTACCATACCGCTGCCGCCGCCATAAGGATAATCATCAACGCTTTTTTGCTTGCTGGTGGAATAATCACGCAGGTTATGCACATAAATTTCGGCGATACCCTTTTTTTGGGCTCGCTGTAAAATGGAGTGTGCAAACGGACTTATCAACAAGTCGGGCAAAACAGATATAATATCAAAACGCATGTGCAAAGATAGTAAATCAATGTGCAGATGACTCGATAGAAATAAGAGCCAGGAATCAAGACCCAGGATGTACTGTTCTTTTTGATCTTCAAAAATCAAATAGCTTTTTCAATCAGCCAGTGATGTCCAAAAGGATCTATCACTTCCCCTTGCCGGTAGCCATAATCATAGTCCTGCACTGCCGATCTTACGGTGGCTCCGGCTGCTTCGGCCTGAGCAACTACCGCGTGTACATCTTCTACAAAAAGACCAATGGTTACCGTGGTAGCGTGGTATTTATCCGGACTTACGACTGTTGAATGCTGCGTTTGCTCATGCAAGTGAAACAAGGTCCCATTTATACTTAATTCCGATACATGAATAGTACCGTCATCACCACTAAAACGTCGCAACTCAACAGCGCCAAAAGCTTTGATATAAAAACTGATATCGGTTACTCCGTTAGGAATAACCAATTGCGGGGCGAAGGTTGGTTTACTTTGCATAATGAGCTAATTTATAATCTTCTTCCTTTAGTATAAATATTTCTTTCCTGGATTTTCCAAATAACCGGATAATTTCAAGACTTATAATGATACAGCAATTGCAACAACTTAAAGAGATGCAAATGATCAATTAATCACGCGGATAGTTTGTGTAATTTTCCTAATGGCATTATTCCAACGATCAGCAACATATACATTATTGTTGTTATCAACAGCTAAACTAAAAGGCAGATAAAACTCAGCGTCTTTGGCAGCACCGTCAACCAAGCCGATTTTGCCGTTACCTGCAAATGTGGAAACCACTCCGGCAGGTGTAATTTTTCTAACCACAAGATTACCTTGATCTGCAACATATATATTACCTGAGTGATCAACAGCCAGTCCGGCAGGTGTATTAAATTCAGCGGTTGCTGCCACGCCATTCACCATTCCCAAAGTTCCATTGCCGGCAACAGTAGAAACAACAGCACCGGGAGTTATCTTTCTGATCACATTATTCCCTGCTTCACTCACATAAATATTATCAGAGGCGTCAATAGCCATACCGTTTATAAAATAAAACAACGCACTGCTTCCGGGCCCATCGGTATACCCCTGATTGGAAATATTAGAACTGCCGGCAAATATTGACACAACGGCCTGCGTATTTACTTTCAATATACAGTTAGCCACCGCCGCATAAACATTGCCTTTGCTATCAGCTACTAAATTAGTTATTTGGCCAACCTTTACATCAGGCCCCAGAGTTGTTGCTATACCTGCAGATCCGCTACCTGCAAACAAAGATCCGTTGCCTAATGTTGTTACTTTCCTTATAACATTAGCCCCATCATACCCGATAAAAAAATTATTATTCCTGTCAATAGCTAATCCCGTTGGTGTGAAGCTATAAATATTATAGTTTGGGGGTATACCAATATCATCATCAGTAATTGTTGCAACAGCTCCTTGTGGCGTTATCTTTTTTATATTTATAGCCCGGGCATCTGCTGCATAAAGATTTCCTCCAGCATCGAAAGCCATACCAAAAATGCCCCAGTTATGATTGCTGTTATCCACCCCCGCTATATTGCTAACAAAGGTTGAGACGGTTAAAACTGTATCAAAGGTTGCGACTTTAACCGGAGGAGATATCGTTGGAGTGCTCTTTTTTCCACAACTGCTCATTACCAAAACAACAGATAGCAAGCATATACTATTTTTTATGGCAATCATTTTCGGTCTATAATAAATAAAGTTACTTATTAATTATAGGCAAATGAAAAAAATCAAAACGTTTATGTATTTAAAATCACTTAATATTCAAATACTTAGAGCACAATAAGAAAATCAATGCATTGAACCAATCTCATATACATAGCGTATTGAGTACAATCTATTCTGACAGATAAACATCCAGCAAGCCCTCTGGCAGGTCGACATAAATCTCACCGCCTTCAACGTCAATACCTTTTATAATATCCACATTCAATGGAAACATCACCTCTTTGTTTTGATATTGAACAATGGCAATGAGCTGTTGCGGGTATTCCTGTACTTCTAAAATCTCGCCCAGTTCGCCATGGGTTTCATCAACGGCAATAAAGCCTTTGACATCGTTCAGGGTAAATTCGCTTTTTTTCTTTTTGGGCTTCAGCTTGTTGGGCAAATAAATATCTTTTTTTACCAGCATGGCTGCTTTTTCAATAGTATCTACATCCTCCAGATATAAATAGGCATTGTTTTTTTGCAGATATTTAATCGAGGCAACAAAATAAGGAATGAATTTGCCGGCTATATCCACAAACAAGGCATCGAATTTAATGGCATCCAGGCCATCAAAATCAACATATATCTGCATTTCGCCTTTGAGGCCTTTGGTTTTTAATATACTACCTACCCGGAAACAATCTTCGGTTTTCATAAAAATAGCTTTTAAAAACAAAGGCGAAGCTGTTTTGCTTCGCCTTTGATAAGAGTTGAGAAGCGAGGCTTTATATTCCTTACTTCTTCAAAAAAATTATTCTGCGCTTTCAGCAGCGTCTGTTTCAGCAGCAGCTTCTTCAGCCGGTGCTTCTTCTTCTGCAACTTCTTCAGCAACAGGAGCATTTTTAGCCGCAATTGCAGCAGCTTTTTCTTCTTTCTTTTTAGCTTCAGCAGCCAAAGCAGCTTTACGCGCTTCGTCTTTTGCTGATACTAAACCAGCTTTTTTACCACTGATCTTACCGTCTTTTTGCTCGGTCCACTCTGCAAATTTAGCTGCAGCTTGTTCTTCGGTTAAAGCACCTTTTTTAACACCACCTTCTAAGTGTTTTTTGTAAAGCACACCTTTGTATGAAAGGATAGCGCGACAAGTATCTGTTGGCTGGGCACCTGTGTTAACCCACTCTAAAGTTTTGTCGAAGTTAATGTCGATAGTTGCAGGATTGGTGTTTGGGTTGTATGAACCTAAACGCTCAATGAAACGACCGTCGCGTGGAGCGCGGGCATCTGCTACTACGATGTAGTAAAAAGGTTTGCCTTTTTTACCGTGTCTTTGCAGTCTGATCTTAGTTGCCATTTTTTATTTTTATGTATTCAACATGTCCCCGGAGTACTTTCTGCGGGGATGCAAAGGTATAAATTATTTGTAATAAATTAAAAGCCTTGTAATTAATTATTTATTTAACCTAAACGAGTTATAGGGTAATTGAAAAAAATTGCAATTTCAGGGCCATGAGCTTAAACAGAAAACTACGTATAGCCATTGATATGGACGAGGTAATGGCCGATACTATTGCCAAATTTATTACCCTTTATGATGAACGGCACCAAACCAAAATATCGCTAGGCGATATGCATGGTAAGGAGTTCAGGGAAATACTCCCAGCACACTTAAGCAACAGCCTGCGAGAGTACATCAATGAAAGGGGCTTTTTTCGCGATTTGCCAGTAATGCCGGGGTGCCAGGAAGTGGTAAAGGCACTGCACGAGAAGTATGATGTATATATTGCATCAGCCGCAATGGAATTCAAGCACTCTTTAGAAGATAAACTGGATTGGCTTAATGAGCATTTCCCTTTTATTTCCTGGACTAATATTATTTTTTGCGGGCACAAGATTTTAGATGTTGACGTGATGATTGATGACCGGATCAAGAATTTTGTAACATTTAAAGGACGTAAGTTGTTATTCAGCTCCCCGCACAACCTTTTAATCAACGATTTTGAGCGTGTTAATAACTGGAATGATGTTGCAACTAAATTATTACGTGAACATGATGAACAAACTTTGAAATAAATATCCTATATTTAAAATGGTAGCCCCCCTTACCATTAATTTATAGTATGTTAAACCATACAACTATTAACGCTGTTGATTGCGTACTTGCTTATGATACCCATGAGCAAAAGTATCTGTTTATAGGGCCTGGTATTGACAATATTTTGGGTGTAACGCCACAGGAACTCTATCAAAATAATGATGCGTGGAATAATCTGATCGAAAAAAAACACCTTGCCGGTATAATATCCCTTATTAATAATCTCGCCGAAAACAACAGCATTGAGTTAAACTACCAGATAACCACCCCACAGCAAATCATTAAAAATATAACCGACAAAAAGAGCCTTATTACTGATGAGGCTACCGGGCATAAAATATTATTAAGCATTATTAAAGAAACATCCGTTAAACCCAACTGTTTTACAGCAGCAACAACCGGGGCCGAACATAGCCAGCAATTCTTAAATTCCCTTATCGATTCTCAAACCAGTTTTTTAATACGGATAGGCATCGATGGGAATTATACTTTTGTTAATAGGCAATATTTAAAAACACTGGGATATGAGGCCAAAGACATCTTAGGTAAGCACTTTTCTGTAACAAGCTTACCGGAAGATGCTCATTTATGCGAGAATGCCTTTATGGAGTGTTTACACAACCCTGGCAAGGTGGTTTCATTACTACATAAAAAACCAGATGTGCGGGGTAATCTGCTTGATACCGAATGGGAGTTGATATCTGTGGTTAATGAAAAAGGTGAGGTATGTGAGATCCAGGGCATTGGCCACGATGTAACAGAAAAGATTAAGGTAGAAGCCGAGATCAGGGACACAGCTCAAAAATTGGATACTTTTATTGAAAGTATAACCGACTCTTTTTTTATAATTGACAATGATTGGCGATTTGTTCGGGTAAATGCCGCGTTTGAAAAAATATGGGGAAAGCCCCGCTCCCAATTATTGGGTAAAGTAATATGGGATTTATTCCCGCAGCTTATTAATACCCCTTTTGAGACCGCGTATCGTGAAGCGCAAACCAAACAGGAAAGCGTAAAGTTCATGGTATATTTTGCTCCATTGAACAAATGGTTCCGCACAGCAGTTTATCCATCTGCCGAAGGCATAACTGTATTCGCCAAAAACATTACTTATGAGATGCGTGCACAGGAGGAGGCGTTATGGACTAAGAACAACCTGGAAGCGTTGATCAACAACACGAATGATAAAATATGGTCGGTAGATACGGATCTCCGTTATGTTTACATGAACAATGCCTATATAGCTCAAATAAAAGCAATGACCGGCATAGCACCTCAAAAAGGGGAGTATTCTTATAAAGATATGGGCTTTCCGCAGGAGGTTATTGATGAATGGGCCGCCTATTACCAACGGGCATTAAACGGTGAAAATTATACGCTTGTTTTAGAAAGTGTTGATGATGAAGCCAAAAACCCAGCATTTTATGAAGTAAGCTTTAACCCTATTTTTTCATCCAGTGGTGAAATCAAAGGTGTTGGTTGTTTTGCCCATGATATATCGGAGAGGCTTAAAACCGAACAGGAACTACTGAGTCAAAATAAACGCATGCGCAACATTGCCTCACTGAGCTCCCATGAGTTAAGAAGACCCGTTGCAAGTATGTTAGGACTTATCAATATTATGGACAGGGAAAATCCCAACAATCCCGAAAACAAACAAATTATGGATTACCTGCACATTGTAAGCACCGAAATTGACGACGTAATACGCCTCATTGTTGATCACACCTTTACAGGGAAATAATACAAGAGATTATACGGTTACATTGACAATATCTCAACCAGTTTTAACAGGTTAGGATTGATCTCGATGTGGTGTTTTATAGCATGCTCAAACGGTGTATAAGCTATTTCGTTATGAATAATACCTATCATTTCATTACGATGGCCATCTCTTAAAGCTTCAACAGCGGCAGCGCCTACCCGGCTTGCCAATACCCTGTCCATACAGCTTGGTGCACCGCCGCGTTGTATGTGCCCTAATATCGAGATGCGGGTATCATAATGAGGAAATTTTTCCTGAACCAAACGCCCAACCTCAAAAGCACCGCCAGCTTCTTCGCCCTCTGCTACAATAACAATCCGGGAGGTTTTATCTTTACGACCATGCTCCAGGCGATTAAATAAACCTTCCATACCACCTTTGCTTTCGGGTATCAGAATGGCTTCTGCACCAGCAGCAATACCTGTGCGCAAAGCGATCAGCCCAGAATCGCGGCCCATTACTTCAACAATAAACAACCGGTCATGTGATTCTGCTGTATCTCTGATCTTATCCACCGCTTCAACAACCGTATTAATGGCAGTATCATAACCTATGGTAAAATCGGTACCCATCAAATCATTATCAATAGTACCAGGTAAACCAATCACCGGTATGTCGTATTCACTGCCAAACACCTTAGCACCGGTAAAAGTACCGTCGCCGCCAATGGCTACCAAGGCATCAACATTGTGTTTTTTTAATTGGTCATATGCTTGTTTGCGACCTTCGGGAGTTCTGAAATTATCACAGCGGGCTGTTTTCAGGATAGTTCCGCCGCGTTGTATGATATTTGAAACCGATTTACGATTCATTGGTATAAAATCGCCTTTGGTCATACCATCATAACCGCGGCGTATACCGGTAACTGCAATATCATAATATATAGCCGTACGTACAACCGCCCTGATGGCAGCGTTCATTCCCGGCGCGTCGCCACCTGAAGTAAAAAGTCCGATGTTTTTAATCTGCGTCATTTTTTATACTGATATGGGCATTAGGGACCCTACCTTTAAAAAATTGAATAATTTAATTACGTATTTTAAAGTCGCCCTTAAATAAAAACGCGGCTAAGCTTTAAAACTTGCCGCGAATTTACATTTTATTTTTTAAGGCTGGGTCTACTTTTTGAAAGCCGCAATGCCACTATCTAAAAACTTGATGTAGCTGGTTATATCGTAGTCGGCAGGTGAGGTAGGAATATCCTTGCCCGCAGCATCTTTCAAGAAGTTGCCATCGCTATCCAACATCACATATAAAGGCTGTGAGTTAGAGTTAAAACGACTGGCCTCCAGATCGCTCCATTTGCCTCCCAGTGTGGTTATTTTTTTACCGCTATATGTTGATACAAACTGCTCTTTAATATCCAGAGCTGCCTTATCATCAACAACCAGCTGAAGCAGTACAAAATCATCTCGTAAGCGCCTGAATACTTCTGGATCTGACCAAACATTCGCTTCCATTTTACGGCAGTTCACGCAGTTAAATCCTGTAAAATCAATCAAAATAGGTTTGTGCGTAGCTTTTGAAACTTGTAAAGCCTGATCATAATCATACCACGAATCAAGTCCCCTGGTTTTTATACGCGTATAATTGCCGGCGTATTTCTTTTCGCCAATACCTGCCGGAACAACGGCAGCTGTTGCAGAGGACGATGCAGTCGCACCACCCGGAATATTCGACAAGTTAAAATCCTGTGTTGCCTCAGGTGGCAAAAATGCGCTGATGGATTTTAAAGGAGCACCCCATAAACCAGGTATCATATAAATTACAAACGCAAATACGATGATAGCTAAAAAAGTACGGGGGATAGAAAGATAAGACACATCGCTATCATGCGAAAACTTGATCTTACCGATAAGATAAAGCCCCATGAGTAAGCCAATGGCAATCCAGAGTGAGAGGAATATCTCCCTGTCAAACCAGTTCCAGTGGTAAGCCAGATCAACATTTGATAAAAACTTAAGCGCGAAGGCCAGTTCCAGAAAGCCCAAGACAACCTTTACGCTATTTAACCAGCCACCGGATTTTGGAAGGCTTTTTAATGCTGAAGGGAATAGCGCGAATATGGTAAACGGCAGCGCCAATGCTAATGCAAAGCCAAACATACCAACGGCAGGACCCAGACGGTCGCCTTTGGAAGCAGCGTCAACCAGCAAAGTGCCAATAATTGGCCCCGTGCATGAAAAAGACACCACCACCAACGTAGAGGCCATAAAGAATATGCCAGCAAGGCCTCCTTTATCAGCATTTTCATCCAGTTTGTTTGCTAATGAGCTTGGCAGTGTGATTTCAAATGCCCCCAGGAACGACACCCCAAATACAACAAGCAACAAGAAGAAAAATATATTGAATATTCCGTTTGTTGCCAACTGATTGAGGGCATCTGAACCAAAAATAATAGAGATTAATAGCCCCAGGGTTACGTAGATAATAATAATAGATACCCCATAAATAAGCGATTGACCTATGGCCTTTTTACGGCTGCCGCTCTTTTTGGTAAAAAAACTTACCGTTAGTGGTAATAATGGGTATATGCAAGGCAGTATCACTGCTGTAAAACCGCCCAGAAGCCCAAATATGAATATTTGCCAAAGTGTTTTTGGCTTTTCTGTAGATGGCACCTTTTGCTGTTGCGCTTTTTGTTTAGCTACAGCCTGAGCTTTTGTAGCCGAATCGGCTGCCTTTTTCCTGATGGCTACGCTATCCGCAGCGGTAGGAATATCCGTAAACTGTACGCCCGCAGTTGATACAGTATCTACTTTATTTTTTTGTATGGCCAATGCTGGTGTAACACCAACGGAACAAAAAATAGCCAATACCATTAAAGTCGTCAGTACAATGCGTAAATAAACGCCCTTTTTTAATAGTTTCATTGCTGTCTTCCTTGAGGTAAAATTATTTGCCTAAAGGAATAGTAAAGTCAACATCTTCCGGTGGAAGACATTTTTTGTCGTTACAGGTCATGTACGTAAGCTTGCCGGTTACGCTTGTGGCCGAGGTTGATTTAAGACTTATTTTTTGTTGAAAAACTACTTCTTTTTCAAAGTAGCTTACATTCATATTAAAAGCTTTTTCGAATTTGGTAACCGGGGTTGGCTCCGAGGGTTTGCCAACCGGTGCGTATAATTTTGAAGGTGTAAACTCAAACGAAGTTTTTATTGGCCCGCCATCTTTAACATTGAGGGAGTAAATATGCCAGCTGGGTTGAATAGTAGCCTTTAAAAACACAATGGCTTCTTTATCATTCAACTTTTTTGCCGCGTATGACCATCTTACCGGCGTTTCGATCTGGGCATAAGCCCCTGCGCATATCACTAATGCAACAATTACCAACAGTACTTTCTTCATTTAATTATTTATTTAAAAATTCAATTTGTTTTAAACTAAACTCTTGCTGCCCGTTATTATTTTCAACAACCAGCATCCCGTTTTCTTTTACATTTTTTATCACTCCGTCAAAAATCCCCTCATTTGACCTGAAAGGTTTTACTTCGTTTAACCAATATAGTCGGGATAAGTAAGTATTCCTTACAAACAAAAATTTACCCGCTCTTAAATTAAGGTAATATGCCTCAATATGACCGCAAATTTCTGACAATATTGTTTTCAAATCATAATCCCTGTGTAAGATTTGCTTGAGGGATATAGCATTGCCTGCTCCTGATTCAAAACTTTCCTGGTTGATATTAAGACCAATACCAATAATAGCATCTTTGATATGAACACCTTGCACATGCGTTTCTATCAATATACCGCCCAGCTTTCTGTCGCCATAATAAATATCATTGGGCCATTTTATTTTAAGGTCATCGCCCAGGTAAGGGCGCAAAGCATCATAAACCCCCAGGCTTATTACGCGGTTCAAATCAAACTGATCAGTTACGGCTAAGAATGCTGGTGTCAGTAAAATACTGAAAGTAAGGTTTTTTCCAGGCTCACTATGCCATTTATTTTGCTGCTGGCCTCTGCCTGCGTATTGGCTTTCTGCCATAATGACCGTACCTTCGGGCAATGGCTTGGAATTTGACAGTAATGTTTTGAGGAATGTGTTGGTTGAGTCAACTTGTTGAATTGTTACTAAATTTTGACCAACAAATAATCCCGAAAATATGTTATTTTGCAAAGTATAATAATTTTTAACCCAAGAACGTTCAAAACTAATTCTTTTTGATGGTAAAAAACAAAGTGTTAAATCAATCGGCCTATATTTCTGAGCTGGCCATACATGGCATACAGGAAAAAAAGGGGAATGATATTATAAGGTTAGACCTCCGGAATATATTGGGCTCGGTATCGGATTATTTTGTGATCTGCCATGCCGATTCATCAACACAGGTAAAAGCTATTGCCAATAGTATTGAAGAAGAAATTTTTAAAGCTACACAACAGGAACCCTGGCGTAAGGAAGGTCTTGAATATGCAGAGTGGATACTACTTGATTATGTGGATGTTGTGATTCACGTTTTCAGAACCGACAAACGTGAGTTTTACGGCGTAGAAGATCTGTGGGGTGATGCCGAGATTAAATATTACAAAAGTGCTTAAACTTTCGTCACAATTACCCTCCGGGTTGAGTCATGGTACTAAACCTTTGTAAATTTTAAATTATAGATTGTAAGTTTGAGCTCGTAACAAAGAAATGAAAGATATTAAAGATAATAAATCAGAAAGTCCGAAACCTATCAGGAAAATACTTAATAAAAAAACACCGCCTAAACCGCCCAAGTTTAATATCATGTGGCTTTACGGCATTGTTATTTTAGCATTTTTACTGGTGCCTACTCTTTTAAGCGGCGGCTCGGGAACACCAACTACCTTCAAGGATGTTGAAGTGATGCTTAAACAAAATGACGTTGAAAAACTGATAGCCTATAAAAGCGGCGACCTGGTAACTGCCGAAGTTTACATCAAAAAAGAAAGCTTAAGCAAACCTCAATATGCCAAAGCAGGTAAAGATCAGCGCTTGTTTAATACCACGAACAACGGCCCTCAATACACATTTACCGATGCATCATACGAAAGCCTGAAACAATCTGTCGCCAATGCTCAGAAAGACATGCCAGAGGATCAAAAAGTAACCCTTCAGTACGAGCAAGGCCATGAAAGCTTTTTATCAAACTGGTTGGTGCAGGGTGTTATCATGGTTATCTTGTTTGCTGGTGTATGGATATTTATCATGCGTCGCATGTCAGGCGGCTCTGGAGGCGGCCCTGGTGGTCAGATATTTAATATTGGCAAATCAAAAGCTACCCTTTTTGATAAAGAAGCGCAGGTATCCGTAACATTTAACGATGTTGCTGGTTTGGAAGAAGCCAAACAAGAGGTAATGGAAATTGTAGATTTCCTTAAAAATCCTAAAAAATATACTAATCTGGGTGGTAAAATACCAAAAGGAGCTCTATTGGTAGGCTCACCGGGTACCGGTAAAACATTATTGGCCAAAGCCGTTGCTGGTGAAGCACAGGTGCCATTCTTCTCGCTGTCAGGCTCTGATTTTGTGGAGATGTTTGTGGGTGTGGGTGCGTCACGTGTACGTGATTTGTTCCGCCAGGCAAAAGATAAGGCTCCATGTATCATATTTATCGACGAAATTGATGCCATTGGCCGCGCTCGTGGTAAAAACAATATTGTTGGTGGTAATGATGAGCGTGAAAACACATTAAACCAGTTATTGGTAGAGATGGATGGTTTCGGCACCGATTCAGGTATTATTATACTGGCAGCGACAAACCGCCCAGACGTGTTGGATTCTGCATTATTACGTCCAGGTCGTTTCGACAGACAGGTGTCTATTGATAAGCCGGATTTGATCGGTCGTGAGCAAATCTTCAAAGTTCACCTGAAACCTATCAAACTATCAGATGGTGTTGACGCGAAAAAATTATCGGCACAAACACCTGGTTTTGCTGGTGCAGAGATAGCTAACGTTTGTAACGAAGCGGCTTTGATTGCCGCCCGTAAAAATAAAGAGTCGGTTGATATGACGGACTTCCAGGATGCCATTGACCGTGTTATCGGAGGTCTGGAGAAGAAAAACAAGATCATCTCTCCCGAAGAAAAACGCATTGTTGCCTACCATGAAGCTGGGCATGCTATTGCTGGCTGGTTCCTGGAACATGCCGATCCATTGGTTAAAGTATCCATCGTTCCACGTGGCGTGGCAGCTTTGGGCTATGCTCAATATCTGCCAAAAGAGCAGTTTTTATATACTACCGAACAATTGCTTGATGAAATGAGCGTTTCGATGGGTGGTCGTGTTGCCGAAGACATTGTTTTTGGCAGAATATCAACCGGTGCGCTGAGCGATTTGGAACGCATTACCAAACTGGCTTATGCCATGACCAAAATATATGGCATGAATGGTAGTGTAGGTAATGTTTCTTTCTACGACCCACAAGGTGAATATCAGTTCAACAAACCTTATTCTGATACCACTGCCGAGATGATTGATAATGAAGTTCGTAAACTGGTTGACGATGTTTATCAAAAAACCAAAGTATTACTGAATGAAAAACGTGAAGGACTGGAGAAGATAGCTCAGAAGCTATTAGAGAAAGAGGTATTATTTCAATCAGACCTGGAAGAGATATTGGGTAAGCGTCCGTTTGACGAGCGCACCACTTATGATAAATTTGTGAATGGTGAAGCTGCGTTAAACCCCGATGTTGATAACAACGCCATTCCTGATAGCTTAACCAACCCAGAGCTTTCCAGAATTGACGGGGAAGAGCCGAAACTTTAATAAATATCAATGATATAAAGCCATCAGCAAGGCTGATGGCTTTGCTATTTTTACCATGAGGGATATTACCACATCAAAAGAAAAGCTGCTTAAAAAGATCCGTAAGGCGCTCCTTGAGAAGAGGGATAACCCCTACCCTCAATTGGAGGATCAACCGCTTTACGCATCTAGTGAAGAGATTCCTGAGGTAATATTCGCCGAACAATTCACCGCAGTTAACGGGCAATTTGTTTTTTGTGAGGATGAAGTACAGTTTATTGAAACCCTGCTTACCCTAGCCGAAGAACGTAATTGGCGTAAAATATATTGCTGGGAGCCCGGCTTACAAGAAATACTTACCCGTTTTGAATACCCTTTTTACGAAACCGACAAGGATTTTGAACAAGCCGATGTTGGTTTTACCTTTTGCGAAGCCCTGATAGCCCGTAATGGAAGCATACTCCTTTCAAACGGCAACATGGCAGGCAGGCGTTTAAGCATCTACCCACCTGTGCATATCGTGCTGGCCTATACTTCACAAATGGTGCTTGATCTTAAAGATGGTTTTAAGCTCATCAAAAAGAAATATGATAACCAGTTGCCCTCCATGATCAGCAATGTGACCGGCCCCAGCCGCACCGCCGACATCGAGAAAACGCTCGTACTGGGAGCCCACGGCCCCAAGGAACTCTTTGTTTTTTTGCTGGACGACAGCAACTTATCTTGATCTAATATTTTATAGCGTTGTATTTTCATTGCCTGAATAACAACTTGTTGTAAATGCTCCTTTCCTGGAAGCTATTGCATAGCTTGCCCTTTAATTTACTTTCGCTACCATTTTCAATCGCTAAACACGTTTTTAAATAATATATTAACACCCATATTTATCTTTACTGTTATTCATAATATCCATGTTTTATCTATACTTCTTTTTTGAATTATTCGCGTTTGCCTGTTGTGCGTACGCTTATAAAAAACTGGATAGCAACTTTAAAATATTTCTCCCCTTTCTAGCCTTTGTTGTTGTTTATGAGTTTCTCAACATATTCTTTCTGAAGTTTCTTTTGTTGCATCATTCAAATGCCTGGTGCAATAACCTGGAAGGCATTGTTGAGCTACTGGTGTATGGACAATTTATGGCATCTTTAGATGAACGGAAACCACACAAAAACAGGGTGCGTGTGGCCGTTGCTCTTGGTTTACTTATAACTCTTATTGATATTTTTTTTATACATAGCTTCTGGACCTTAGCTACCATCGCTATTATAGCACAAAACATCATATTGGCAGCCTTGGCATTTATTTATTTAGTTAGCTTATTTAATCACGCGGATGAATATCCCGACTTGCTTCGCTTTCCCCCATTTTTAGCCACAATCGGATTGTTATTATATTCATTAACCAGCTATTTTTACTATGCAACGTTTGATATCCTGCTGGCTAAAAACAATTACCAATTTTTTATGATAGCCCATTTAATCGCCGAAGTTGGCTGCGCATTTATATATACATTTCTAGGCTTCGCTTTTTTGTGCTTTACAAGGGTCAAAAAACTATCCTGATATCCATAACCTTTCACCTTATTTTGATTTAGGCTCGCATAAGGATAATTTCTAAAAAAAAACTATTTTTGATTAATCTGTATCATTTACAGGCTTTGCACTGATCTTGTTTACGTTTTTTCACCAACCAACCTAAGCTGATATTTTCATGCTCTAATTATACCCCTATAAAATTGGGCAGTATTTTATTGAGAATGGGACAGCTTAATTGAATAAAAACTACAAATAATGGAACCTATTGATTTATCTATCGCCCAAAAAATGGTGGACCACTACGCTGCCACCCGAAAAACACTGATTGACAAGGAACACGATATCAACGATACGCAGTCTGTCTGGATATCGCTTGATAAATTAAAATCCTTTATCAACAACCTACCCGAGCGCGCCACAGGAGTAAGAATTCATTTTGCCGCCTATGACCATAAAAACGACCATTATCCCAATCAAACTACGGTTGTATTGATAGGTACCGTTGAAAACCATACTGAACATAAAGATGCCATAGAGGATGGAGTCTTAGGTCCATTAGGTTCTGAAGATCCAATGGGACCATTTAACCAAACCAAACCATGTCCGCCCGTATGCCCATAATCAATTTCTAAATATTTTTGTTGGGCTGTATTCATCAAAAGATAAATGCTTTAATTAAAGTATTTAATTTAGCGTTTACCTTAATATAATTTTATGCTTGATGATATATATTTTTATTTTGAGCTTTTTTCGTTTTTTGTCTGTATATATACCTACAAAAAACTTGATAGCAATTTTAAGGTATTCCTCCCCTTTTTGGCGTTCATCGTAATTTATGAATTTGCCAGTATTAAATATTGGACGCTATGGCATCATACGAATGCCTGGTGTAGCAACCTTGAATCAATTCTCGAAACAATTGTTTATGCCCGCTTTATAAGCTCTTTAGATAAAAGAAAGTCATACAGAAAGAAGGTACATATCGCGCTTTTTATAATCGTACTCTTTTCTTTTATCGATATGGCTTTTATTCAAGGCTTTTTTATGTTGAATACGATTGCCATGGTTTTGCAAAACAGCATGCTTACTGTACTCGTATGCTTGTATTATTCTAATCTGATCAATAATGTTAATGAGAACCTGGATATTGTACGCTATCCGCCATTTTGGGCTACCGCTGGAATATTATTCTACGCGTTAGCTTTTATATTTTTCCATGTAGCATTTAGTTACATGGCTTATAAACAAAATTACCATTTTTTTATATTGGCTCAGGTAATACCGGATATTGCTTGTCTTATTTTATATTCGTTACTGTCTGTTGCGTTTATATATCAGTATAAAAAAGCAAAATCCACTAATGTCATAAAAACATTGTAGCATTTTTGCTCTATAAGAATCATTAATTATGCTCAGCCCATTCAGATATGCTGTTTAAGGATGAAGAAATTATTTTATTAATAATTGCCGGCACCGCTGTAGTCATGCTGCTGGGGGTTTTTATCGTGAGCTTTTTATTAGTCTATCAAAAAAAGCAAAATAAAAATGCATTGGAGAAAGAGCAAATAAAATCATCCTTTCAACAGGAATTACTGAAAACCCGGATGGAGATCCAGGAAGAAACCCTTAACCACATCAGCCGTGAGTTGCATGATAATATTACCCAGGTATTGTCATTTGTTAAACTTAATCTGGGTGTATTGGGCAGAAATCTGGGCGAGCATGAAAAAATGAGGGTGAATGACAATCGAGAACTTATTGCTCAATCCATCAGCGACCTCCGTAATTTGTCAAAGAGTCTTAGTTTTGAACATATCAGTGTTATGGGGTTGGTAAAGACGCTCGAAATAGAGGTTGAACGCGTTAACAGAAGCGGCATTATCAACTTGTCATTATTAATTGAGGGTGATTACTACACACTTGGCGAACAGCGGGAACTGGTACTATTCAGGATATTTCAGGAAGCTTTAAACAATGCCCTAAAATATGCTCATGCAGATAACTTTAAAATGAGTTTGTATTATAAGGCACAAATGTTTAATTTAACCATCGAAGACGATGGTGTTGGTTTTGAGCCTGAACTGCTTAAAAATAATGGAGGTTCGGGTTTGCGTAATATTGTGAACAGGGCCGCCTTAATTGGAGCCGAAGCAATTATAAACAGTTCACCGGGCAATGGCTGCAGCATTAACCTTTCGCTCAACCCTCTCGTACAAGAAACTTATGTTAACGGAACCTATTCAAATAGCCCTGGTTGATGATCATCGCCTTTTCAGAAGTGGAATAGCTTCAATGGTGGAGAGCTTTAATCGCTACAATGTGCTGTTTGAAGCGGCCCATGGCAAAGAAATGGTTGATAAGATAGCTTCAGGAATGGTTCCTGATATTGTTATCCTGGATATCAACATGCCTGTAATGGATGGCATCTCAACCGCACAATGGCTTAAAAAGTTTCAGCCTTCTATCCGTACCATTATCCTGTCGATGTTTGAGGATGCCGAAAAGGTACTTACTATGGTTAAAATGGGAGTAAAAGGCTACCTGCTTAAAGATGCCGAACCGCATGAATTTGAGGCTGCCCTGCTCAAAGTAACCGAAGGCGATCTTTACTACCCCGATTTTGTAACCAAGCATTTATTAAACAATTTCAATAACGATAAAACAGCCGTTGTAAAACTAAATCCACGCGAAATTGAGTTTTTGCGCTTAACCGGAACCGAGCTTACCTACAAGGAAATTGCCGATACCATGTGTATCAGTGTACGTACCGTTGACAGCTATCGCGATCAGCTTTTTGAAAAATTAGGCATCAAAAGCCGTGTAGGCCTGGTATTATACAGCATAAAAAACAAACTGATCGATTTGTAATTTGCTAAAAATATTAGCAAATTTGTTAAATGGAACAGGATGATAATTCCGGCTTTTTTAAAGGCCGGGGGGCGCAGCTAAATACACACAACAAATTTTTAAAGAATAAATATGTGGCCGAGCATATCGAGGGCATTGACGAGCCATTGCTGGAAAATACGGCCACACAACTTTTTGAAGAAACACCCAAAAAGATAGTAAGCGAATCCAACAGCCCGGATTTGAGCCATATGTATTCTATCAATCCCTATCAGGGTTGCGAACATGGTTGTATTTACTGTTACGCACGCAACAGCCACGAATATTATGGATTTAGCGCAGGGCTTGATTTTGAACGGAAGATCATCATCAAACCCAATGCTCCGGAATTGTTAGAACAATACTTTAATAAGAAAAACTATCAGCCGGTATGTATCATGCTGTCGGGCAATACGGATTGTTATCAACCTGTTGAGCGCCGTTTAAAAATTACCCGAGGCCTGTTAGAAGTATTTTTAAAGTATAAAAACCCAGTAAGCATCATCACTAAAAACAATGTGATCCTGCGCGATCTGGACATCCTCACCGAACTGGCTTCCATGAACCTGGTACATGTAAACGTTTCTATTACATCATTAAACGAGCAATTGCGACAAAAACTGGAACCTCGGACTGTAACCGCTACCGGCAGGTTGGCCGTGGTGCAGAAATTATCAGAAAAGGGTGTTCCGGTAAGAGTAATGGCCGCCCCTATTATTCCAGGACTCAACAGTAACGAGGTGCCTAATATTATTAGGGCAGCGGCAGACAGGGGTGCATTGGCCGCTGGGTTTACCATAGTAAGGCTCAATGGGAGCATATCCGAGATATTTAGCGACTGGATATACAAAGCATTTCCAGACCGTGCTGAAAAGGTGCTGAACATGATACGCTCCTGTCATGACGGCAAGCTAAATGACAGCGATTTCGGCCGCCGTATGAGCGGAGAGGGCAAAATAGCACAATCTATCCACCAGATGTTCCGAATGGCTTGTAATCGCTTTATGGCAGGCCGGGAGATGCCTGAATATGACTATACCTTATTTGTGCCGAGAAAAGGCAAACAGACGAGTATGTTTTAGGCCTTTGACTTAAATATTACCCTCTTTTTGTCGACTATTCTTTCAACCCAAACACCAATAGCCACTCCCACAGTATAACACAGCAAATCACTCCATAAAAAACCTTCGCCTAAAACCAGGCGACCAAACAGCGTATGCCTTAAATTATTTATCCAGGGGGCTTTATACAATTGGCTAAATTCTATGGCATAGCAAAACAACAAGCTGGATATAACGATAAACTTCACCGGCTCATCTATAAACAGAAACCGCATGATGAAGTAAACCATCAAGGCCCAAAGAATATCGCCTATAAATAAAGGCACAAAAACAAATTGACGGGAAAGCAAGCCAACGATTATAGTGATGCCAATAAGCGCAAAATAGCTAAGTCGCGATTTAAGCACTACAAGAGCTTTAATTTATAAAACCATATCGCGGCCATAACCGTAACCGTATAGCCCACAAAAAAATTCAGCATAAAACTATCCAGCCAAAATTGGCGGCCATTTAGAACCCAGATGGGGAGGTAAGCAAGAATAATTCCTATTAAGGATAAAATCAACTTCGTCGAATTGACAGCAATAGCTTGCCTGGTGAGGATCAGAACGCTCAGAAACAAAAGCAATACACTTGGTATAGATAGTACTCCACCAAAAAGTATTAATGCGCCTACAGCATTAGATCCTGTCGATTCGCCACTAACCATCCAAAATAATTTCAGAAGAACAGGTGCAAGAAATACACCGGTAAGCCATACTTTTAAACTATATATCAACGCTTGTTTCATAATAAGGCTGTTTAATCTCAATTATCCAATAGCCGCCTGTGATAATTAACCTGCCCTAAGTGATAACTCAAATGCGTGGCTAAATGAGTTAAAAAATATCCGGTACTTACTTTTCCGCCTGTCACTTCCTGCGGATACTCATCGGCCATTTGTTCTTCGCTAAGCTGATCAAGTGTTGAATCTATCATCTGGATGGTTTCATCTATACTTTTCAACAATTCAGTTCTGGGCACAGGTCCGGATGAAAACTCCAGAGGCCGGTTTCTGATATAACCTGTTTTACCTAGTTCTGCACCAATATAAGTATTCAGATTGCCTATCAGGTGCAGGCAAAGATTACCTGCGGTGTTAGTAATCTGCTTATCAACGAGCCAAATATTTTGTTCGTTCCGGTACAACTCTAATTCGACTTTAAGTTTTTCAAGATCTCGTATGAACAGCTTTTTTAGTATAGGTATTAACATGGGTATTTGTTTTTTACTGATGGCAAGTTAATCAATTATTAAGGCAACAAAAAAGGGCGCCTGATTGGGCGCCCTTTTTAATATGTATAAGTTAAGCTTATGCTTCTTCTGCTTCCAGAGCCATTTGCTCATCAACAAGAATACGTCCGCAATGCTCGCAAACGATGATCTTTTTACGCTGACGGATGTCAGACTGACGTTGTGGAGGAATCTGGTTAAAGCAACCTGAACATGAATCGCGTTGAATAGTTACTACAGCCAGGCCATTTTTAGCGTTTTGACGCAAACGGTTGTAAGCAGTTAGTAAGCGCTCTTCGATATTACCAGTAGCTTTTTCTGCCTGCGACACTAATTCGGTCTCCTCTTTCTCAGTTTCGGCAGTAATAGTACCTAACTCTTCTTTTTTAGCATCAAGATCACTCTTGCGTGCATCTAAATCAGCCAAGGCTTTTTCGTAGATCTGGGTTTTTGAAGTGATCTCAAAACCATACTCACGTATTTTTTTCTCGCTTACCTGAATATCTAATCCCTGTATCTCAATTTCTTTTGATATGGCATCATACTCGCGGTTGTTCTTAACTTCGTTAAGTTGCGCTTCGTATTTTTTGATATTGGCCTGAGCTTCCTTGATCAGGTTTTTGCGGGTTACAATCTCATCTTCTACATCATCCAGCTCCGCTTTGATCTTTTGAATGCGGGTTTCAAGACCAGCAACATCATCTTCCAGATCGGCAACTTCCATTGGCAGTTCACCTCTTACCTGGCGAATCCTATCAATTTTGGTGTGGATGGTTTGTAGTTCGTATAAAGCTTTAAGCTTTTGTTCTACGGTTTGTTCCATTAAATAAAATATTTGACGGGGTTTGTATTTACTTCTGTTAAACGGACGGCA
>JACXTT010000282.1_pt1 | contig 83963 bp, 66 predicted proteins | sample 9270951 | NCBI WGS metagenome assembly JACXTT01 (sample SAMN15532306, study PRJNA645909) | rock metagenome | isolation source: weathered quartz diorite | place: Puerto Rico | collected 2017-06-21 | reverse complement strand
TGTGGCGCCTTACTCCCGGCAGCCTGGTGCCGGACGAGGACCAAGGCTACTACATCACCGCCGTGATCCTGCCGGACGGCGCGTCGCTAGAACGCACCGACAAGGTGGTCGGCGAGGTCATTGACGCCATCAAGTCGAACCCGGCCAACGAGAACGCGGTGGCCTTCACCGGCTTCGATTTTCTCGCCGGCTATTTCCGCAACAACGCCGCCACCATCTTCGTCACTCAGAAACACTGGGATGAGCGCAACGTCGGCACGAAACAGCTCGTCGGCGAACTCTATATGAAGACGGGGCATATCAAGGAAGCGCTGGTACTGGCCTTCCCGCCGCCGCCGATCTTCGGCCTCGGCAACGCCGGTGGCTTCGAACTGTATCTGCAGAACCGGGGCGAAGGCGGCTCGGCGCGCATGGCCCAGGTCATGGGCCAGTTTTTGCAACGCGCCAACAGCGATCCGCTGCTCGGCGGCGTGCAGACCCTGTGGCGCGCGAATGCACCGCAGTTATACGTGGACGTCGACCGCGCGAAGGCCAAGGCGCTTGGCGTTCCGCTCAATGAGTTGTACGGCGCACTCGCCGCCACGCTCGGCAACTATTACGTCAACGACTTCAATAAATTCGGGCGTACCTGGCAGGTGTTGATGTCAGCCGACCCGGCCTACCGCAAGGAACCCGGTGCCATCGGCGACATCTACGTGCGTTCGGATAACGGCGAGATGGTACCGCTGAGCGCGTTGTCTTCAGTACGCTACACTGCCGGACCGGATGCACTCGACCGCTTCAATAACCTGCCAGCCGTGAAACTGTTCGGTCAGGGCGCACCCGGCGTTTCCTCCGGACAGGCGATTGCCGAGACCGAGCGTCTCGCCGGCGAAGTCCTGCCGGCCGATTTCAGCTATGACTGGGGCGGCGCGTCATACCAGGAGAAAAAATCCGGCGGCACCTCCGGTCTCGCGCTCGGACTCGCGGTGGTAATGGTGTTCCTGATCCTGTCCGCGCAATACAGCAAGTGGTCGCTGCCGTTGACGGTACTGATGGCGCTGCCTTTCGGCACCTTCGGCGCACTCACCGCGGTGTGGCTGCGCGGCTTCACCAATGACGTGTATTTCCAGATCGGCCTGGTAACACTGCTCGGACTGGCGGCCAAGAACGCGATTCTGATCGTCGAATACGCGGTGCTGAAATACCACGAAGGTCTGTCGGCCTCGGCCGCCGCGCTTGAAGCGGCGCGGCTGCGTTTTCGTCCGATCCTCATGACCTCGCTCGCCTTCATCCTTGGCGTGATGCCGCTGGCCTTCTCCAGCGGCGCCGGCGCCGGCGCGCGCCAGTCGGTCGGCACCGGTGTCATGGGCGGCATGCTGGCGGCGACCTTCCTGGCGATTTTCTTCGTGCCGCTGTTCTTCAAGCTCGTCACCGATCGGCATCTGGTGGAAAAACGCTCGACGGTGGAAATCAAGGACGAGATCGAGCATCACAAGCACCTGGAACACAAGACCGTGCACGCCGCCCATGTGGCGCCGCGCCTGAAGGAGGATGGCGATGTTGAAATTTAATCGTCACGCCACCGTTTTGCTTCTGGCTCTGGCGCTCGGGGGCTGCATCAACCTCGCGCCGGATTATCAGCGCCCGGAGGCCGAATTGCCGATAGATTGGAAGGCACCGGAAGGCCAAAGTGCCGCCACCCTCGGCGCAACATGGTGGAAGATTTTCGGCGACACCCGGCTTGACAGCATGGTAGACGAGGCGCTCGCGCATAACGCCAATCTCGCCGTGGCCGTGGCACGCGTGGACGAGGCACGCGCCCTGCTCGGCGAAACCCGTTCCGGGCAATTCCCCACTGTGGACGCCACCTACAGCCGCGATCGCACGCAGTCTTCGCTGCGCACCGCCATGCCGCTGCCACCGGGGGTGGTGCGCCGGAGCGACAATTACCGCGGCACGCTGAACGTCTCCTATGAGCTCGATCTGTGGGGCCGTCTGCGCAACGCCACCGCCGCCGCCCGTTCCGAACTGCTCGCCACCGAGGCCGCGCAAGAAACGGTGCGGATCGCACTGGCCGTGGACGTGGCGCAGGCTTATTTCGCGCTGCGCTCGCTGGACGAGCAGGTGGCCGCGACACAGCGCTCGGTTATTTCGCGTGGAGAATCTTTGGCGCTCCAGAAGCAACGCTACGATTCCGGCGTCATTTCCGAATTCGAATACCGCCAGCTCGAGGCCGAGGAACTAGCGGCGCGCGCGCAACTGCCCGTGCTCGAAAGTCGGCGCACCCGGCAGGAAAACGCGCTTGCCGTGCTGCTTGGCCGCAGTCCGCGCGCCATCTACACAGGAGTTGTGGTGGAAAAAACGGCGGCGGACGAGCCGGCCAAACCACAGCAAGCCCTCGTGGTGCCCGCAGGTCTGCCCTCGGAACTATTGTTGCGCCGTCCCGATCTGGTCGAAGCCGAACAGCGCCTGATCGCCGCCAACGCGCGCATCGGCGCCGCGCGCGCGGCGTATTTCCCGTCCCTGTCGATCACCGGATTTTTCGGCGGTGCCAGCACGACCATGAACGAACTGTTCACCAGCCCGGCAGGTACCTGGCAGACGGCGGGAACGCTCACGCAACCGATCTGGAACGCCGGTAGCGTCGGTTCGCAGGTGGATGTCGCCAGCGCGCGCCAGCGTCAAGCGCTGGCGCAATACAAGCTGGCGATACAGAACGCATTCCGCGAAGTGCGCGATGCGGTGGCGGCCCAGGCCAAGACGCGCGAGCAATTCGATGCCGAGGACAAGCGCGCCGCCACCCTGCGCGAAGCCTTGCGCCTGGCCAAACTGCGTTATGTAAGCGGTATCTCCAGTCAGCTCGACGTGCTCGACGCCGAGCGCGACCTGCTTGCCGCCGAACTCAATCGCAGCGATGCCCTGCGCGCACAGCGCGCCGCCGTGACTGACTTGCTCAAGGCACTCGGCGGCGGCTGGAACCCGGGTTCATGACCCAAACACAAAGGGCCCATGCGGGCCCTTTGTGTTTAAACATACAACATCATCAACGAGCTCGCGCGGCTCTTTCAGAACGGGCCGGGTGTTCCGGCCGGCTGACATGCTCTATCCACCCGGTCATTTCATTCCTTGCCGTCGATTCTGATACGAGAGGCTTCTCGATTTTCCGGGTGTCTGTCTGTTCCGTGTGGGGATTCTCGCGCAGCTCGTTGCGCGTCTGCTGTGCGGCGCTGACCACGGGGCCGAGCTTGAAACCAAGTTCCTTGGCAATCTGGCCCCAACCCATTTTCCGCGCGCGCAGCGATTCAATTTGCTTCAAGGCGTCGGTCAGTTTCGGGTAGGTGTTCGGATCGGTTTTCGAGAATTCCTGCGCCATGGCGAGCTCGATGCCAATACTGCCCCATCCCTGCTTATTGGCGCGCAGGCCCTGAATCACATCCGGGGCAACATCGAACCGTTTGGCCAGCGACTGAATTTTATCAGCGTCGCGCGTCGTGGTTGAATCCCTGTCTATGTCCTTGCGGACAGTCTCGAGTTGCGCCTCGTCGGCGTCGACCCGCGCCCAGAGCGGCGTGCTGAGAGAGAACAACATAATCATTCCGCCCAATACCGCCATCGTCAGTGTCCCTTTCATTGTTTCCTCCTTGCGGTAAACATATACGCGCGTATTTATACGCGCCATGTATTAACGCATGATGACAGGAAACGAAACAACACCGTTCGGCGGCGAAATCAGGCCTCCCATTCCTCCAGCGGGGAACTGGGCTGGCGCTTCTCGGCGAGCAGGTGCTTGGCCTTGATCTCATTTTCGGCAAAGGCCATGCGGACGGCGTTCGGGTTGTCGGGCGATTCGGCTATTCGCAGTTCACGACAAAGATCTTTCGCTTCGTTGTACTTCTCACAGGTTTTGACGAGTTTCAGTTGCTTGTCAACCAAAATCCGGAAAACGAAATAAGGCATGGTGTATTCCTGTAAAAATAAGTGAAAGCCCCGGAATGCTACCCCGACGTCACTCGCGTGTCATCACTCGCCGACGTGCAACAACTGGCCGCGTACCCGCGCGACCTTGAAGAACGCCAGGAACGAAACAAAACCGGCGGCAAGATAAACCACATTGAGCAACACGGCATGCAGCAGCAAATCCACGCGGAAGACATGGTCAAACAGCACCGAGCGCATGCCCTCGAATACATGGCTCGACGGCAGGATGGCCGCGACATATTGCAGCCACACCGGCAAGGTCGCGATCGGATAATACACGCCGCTGATGGGCTGCACCGCGAAGATGGCGACCCACGCCATGCTTTCCGCGCCGAGGCCGTAGCGCAATACGATGCCCGAAACCAGCAGGCCGATGGCCCAGCCCATGACGATGAGATTGATGAAAAATGCCAGCAACGGCAGCCCCATGCTGAAGATGGAATAATGAAACAATGGAATGGCGATGAGCGCGGCGCCGCCGACCCCGATGAGCGTGCGGATCAGGCTCATGGTGATCAACGTACAGCCCAGCTCGAACGGACGCAGCGGACTCACAAACAAATGTCCCAGGTTGCGCGACCACATCTCCTCCATGAACACCAGCGATACGCCAAGCTGGCCGCGAAACAGCACGTCCCACAGCAGTACACCCGACAGCAACACACCCGAAGCCTGCGCGATCCATGAACTGTGGTTGACCAGGAACAGCGTGATGAAACCCCACAGGATCATCTGCAATGTCGGCCAGTAAACGAGCTCCAGGATGCGCGGCCCGGAGCTGCGCAACAGATAGGTGTGCCGCAACACCAGCGCATAAACCCGGCGCAGGGACGGCAGAAAACCGGTATGGGGGCGCGCGATAACGCTCATTGCTGAGCCGTCTGCTTTTCATCGAGGATCAGATCCAAACGCCGCTCACGAGCGATATCGATGAATACTTGTTCCATATTTTGCCGTCCATAGCGCGCCAACAGTTGCACCGGCGTGCCGCGATCCACGACCTTGCCAGCACGCAGCATGATGACATCGTCACACAAGCGCTCGACCTCGGACATGTTGTGCGAGGCCAATAGGATAGTCGTGCCGGTGCGTTTACGGTAAGCCTCTAGCATGCCGCGCACGTAATCGGCGGTATCGGGATCGAGCGAGGCCGTCGGCTCATCGAGCAGCATCAGTTCCGGCTCGTTCAGCAAGGCCTTGGCCAGCACCACGCGCGTTTTTTCCCCCGCCGACAACTGCCCATAGGGACGATTCAGGAAACGCCCAATCTGGAGTTCCTCACTGAGCGCCGCGATGCGCGCCGCGATGTCGATAATCCCGTAAAGGCGGGCATAAACCGTGAGGTTCTGACGCACCGTGAGCCGGCGCGGCAGATCGACATACGGCGAGGAAAAGTTCAGGCATGGCAACACGCGGTAACGGTGGCGCAGCATGTCCACGCCGAACACGGAAATACTGCCCGACGTCGGCAGCAGCAGGCCGAGCAGCATGGACAGCGTCGTGGTCTTGCCGGCGCCATTGCCGCCTAGCAATGCCGTGGTCGAACGCGCCGCGACATCGAAGCTGATGTCATCGACCGCAATGACGCTGCCGAAATGCTTGCTGACGCGGGAAATGGAAACGACAGATGAAGCCATGAGGGGCGCAGATTAGCGCAGGAGCGTTTGTTTGTCAGCCGTAACGGCTATACCACGCTACGAAATCAGTTGGCGGTCGTTTCCAGCTTTTTCCATAAACACTTACCACCGCTTTTCTTGTCCAGCTCCTCCAGCCACGCCTCGTGCGCGGCCAGTTCTTCGGCACTCGCGGCGATCACTGGAAGTTTCGGGCGCTTGGGATCGAGACGACGGATATCCGAGGGCACGGCGGCAATGTTGCCGGTCGTGGCATTTTTCATATGGCTGTGTGTCTCCTCGAACAGACCGGCCTGGCCACCGGTCATGGCGAGATACACATCCGCCAGTATCTCGGCGTCGAGCAGCGCGCCGTGCAACGTGCGGTGCGAATTGTCCACGTTGTAGCGCCGGCACAGCGAATCCAGATCGTTCTTCTGGCCCGGGTGCATGGAGCGTGCCAGCTTCAGCGTATCCACCACAGTGCAAATCTCCTCGATGCGCACCGGCTTGCCGCCGCCCGCCATTTTAGTCAGCTCGCTATTGAGGAAACCCACGTCGAACGGCGCGTTGTGAATGATCAGCTCCGCGCCCTCGATAAAATCCAGCAGACCCTGCGCGATGTCGGCGAACTTCGGCTTCTCCGCCAGCATTTCATTGGTAATCCCGTGTACCTCTATCGCTCCCGCATCGATCTCACGTCCCGGGTTGAGGTACTGCTGATAGCGATTACTACTCGCTCGTCGGTTGACCAGCTCCACACAGCCGATTTCAATGATCCGATGGCCTTCGGCAGGCTCGAGGCCGGTGGTTTCCGTGTCGAGGATTATCTGGCGCATCATATAGATTCTCTATTCTAGGGATATTTAAATCTTCTAAGTCTTACAGCCGTGCGCAATTTGATCAGCCAATTAAGAAAGATAAATATTCCATTTGGAACGACAACGTCCATAATCCATAGCAAGATAATTAAATGCAGCGGTGCTAAAAATGTACTAGAGGCTATGTTTTCAAGATATTCAGATTTTAATCCAAATCTAAACTTAATGGCGTAGATTACAGCTACCAAAATAGAAAACAGCACAATTATGCTTTTGGAAGCTTTATAACCAAAAATATCAATTGATTCAGTACTAAGTTTTTTAAAATGTTTACGGTTGTACCCATGAAGAAAAGCTGAATAGCTCTTCTCTTCATCTAGAGTCCTACCAAATGCCTTATTAAGTACCCACAGTATTTTCTCAACTAAAAAATTCAGTACTTTTACCAAACCAGATTGAGTTTTCAATTTGGCTCTAAGCCTAATTCCTTTGATTGGATGTATTGTATTGCAATGGTCAATAAAAACCTTATCTAACAATTCAATGCCACTATATTGCCTATTGTCAAAATCAATGAATTTACCTGTCTTGTGCGAAAAATAAAACGCATCAATATAGTTGAGGTTTAATGGCTGAGGAGAAATCTTGCTTTCTCGTAACGATATCTCAGTCGGACATTCGTCGTCTGAAAAATTATAATCAATATGCTGTGATATATATTTGTTATATATGACGATATTGATTGTTATTGGAACACTCTGTGCATCATCCCTCTTAACCGCCTCATCTAAATAACCGTATGTAACATAAATTAACGCAACCGAATCTGGCTTTCCTTCTTTCGTCAGTGGAGGCTTATATCTTATATCTGAAGGGTAGGCTCTCTGCACACTAAAACCTACCTTTGCATCACGTAAGTGCATTACTCCTTCATAACGAGGGTTATGATCAAACTCAAATAGCACTATAAATTCATCAGCGCTTTTGAATAAGCCGTTCACATTAGTTGTCATTTCAAAATACGCTCACCAAGTGTTTTTCTAACCCCGTATGGCGCGCCCAAGCATCGCAAGCGTAGGGCCGAGAACCCGAAGGGCGGCGTGAAGGATCACGCCGGTCGCCCGCCGGCACAGGGAGGTGCCGTTGGGCGACTTCCGAGACCTGCGCGCGAAGCGCAGGGGATTGTTGCGCCATCCGGGCAGCCTTTTCTTTCGCCCATTTCTTTTGGTCGAACAAAAGAAATGGGCCTGCCCGCAGTGCGGAAACCGCCCTTAGCCGTTCATCATCGCCGCAGGCGATACAAAAAAATAATCTCCCCCTCTCCCTATCCCTCTCCCGCAAGGGGAGAGGGGATTTATTCTTTCCCTTCATGTCCACTTTCTCCCGCAGGGAGAAAAAGTTCACTCCAACATCTCCTCAATCGCCCGATTAGCGAGCTGATCGGCGCGCTCATTCTCCTCGTGCCCGCTATGCCCCTTGATCCACTTCCAGTGAATCTTGTGCTTGTGCGTGGCCTGATCAAGCCGTTCCCATAAATCCTGATTCTTGACCGGCTTTTTGTCCGCGGTTTTCCAACCGCGGCGTTTCCAGTTGTCGAGCCACTCGGTAATGCCTTTTTTCACGTACTGGGAGTCGGTGGTGAGCGTCACTTCGCACGGGCGCTTGAGGGCTTCAAGCGCGCAGATGGCCGCCATGAGTTCCATGCGATTGTTGGTGGTCTCGCGCTCGGCGCCGTAGAGTTCCTTCTCGTGATCGTCCTTAAACAGGATCGCGCCCCAGCCCCCGGGTCCGGGATTGCCGCGGCAAGCGCCGTCAGTGAAGATCGTAACCTTATCCAAAAGCTTTTATGAAACGCGTTATTGTTTTCGTTGAAACGGCAGGATCATACCGCGCGCAGCGGGTTGAGTCGCACCCGCGGCTACGGCGCGTTTGGTTTTCCAGCTGAGCGGCAGCGGCGTCACGCCGACGACGCGCTTCTTCGCCACCACCAGATACACGCCTGCCATCATCGGCCACCAGCGGTCGCCCATCTTGTCGAGGAAGTGCAGGCGCTGCATGAAGCCCTCGTTGCCTAGCGGTGGACGGTAATAGAGCATCATGCCGTGTGTGGTCTCGAAATCGAGCAGTGCGAGCCAGTCCTTGATGCGTGACAGGCGAAAGAATTTTCCGCACCACGGCGCCACCCGCGGCCGGCGCGCGACGAGACGGCGGAATCCCCACAGGCTCATCGGATTGAAACCCAGGATCACGACATGCCCTTCCGGGCGCAGCACGCGGCTGACCTCGCGCAGGACCTGATGCGGGTCGTCGCAGAAATCGAGCGTGTGCGGCAGGATCATGACGTCGGTGCTCTTGGTGTCGAGCGGGAGTTCTTCCGGGGTACTGCGCACCCGGCAACTCCCGGGCCCGCCGTGGTCGTCGAGCAGGATGCGCGTGGGGGCGATGCAGGCATCCATGAGGTCGAGTTCGCCGATGCGCCCGAGTTGGGCCGCCACGGTGCCGTACAGGTTCGGTAGCATGGTGCGCAGATGGTGGGCCTCGTGCGCCTGCAACGACCGCCCGAGCGGCGAATCGAACCACTGGCACAATTGGCTCCGTTGCATGGAACAGGAATCGCGATCACTCATAAAGGAAGCCCTACTTCGTTCGTCCTGTCATAATTGACGTCCTCCCTGCGGCATCTCAAACTGGATGCATGAGCGATGTTTTACACGTCCGCGCCTTCGAGGACAACTATATCTGGCTGATCCGCGGGAAATCGCCGGGCCATGTGGCCATCGTCGACCCCGGCGACGCCGACCCGGTGCTGGCGGCACTGGAAAAACAGCGCCTCACACCCGCCGCCATCCTGTGCACGCACCATCACGGCGACCATGTGGGCGGCGTGGCGGACTTGCTCGCGCATTATTCCGTACCGGTGTACGGGCCAGCGCGCGAACGCATCGCCACGCTCACGCATCGGCTCAAGGATCGCGATCATATTAGTATTGCCGAGCTCGGCCTGGAATTCGACGTGCTCGATGTCCCGGGCCACACCGCCGGACATATCGCCTTCTTCGGTGGCGGCATGTTGTTCTGCGGCGACACCATGTTCTCCGCCGGCTGCGGGCGGCTGTTCGAGGGCACCGCGGAACAAATGCACGCGTCGCTGTCACGCTTCGCCGCGCTGCCCGAGGCCACCCGGGTGTACTGCGGACATGAATACACCGAGGCCAATCTGCGCTTTGCGCTGGCCGTCGAGCCGGACAATGCCGATAGCCTGGCCTATCGCGAGCGGGTATACACACTACGGAAGCAGAACCTGCCCACCCTGCCCTCCACCATTGGCCTGGAGCGGCGCGTGAACCCGTTTTTGCGCACCGCACAGGCCGGGGTGCGGCAGTCCGCGGAGAAACAGGCGAGTCGCGCCCTGGTTTCCGAAGTAGAGGTGTTCGCCGCCATACGTCGATGGAAGGACGGTTTCAGGGGATGAACGGCAGGTAATGTTTCGGACAACAGTACCGAATCGGGTTACTCTCGTGCTGGACAAATCCTGATATTCGCATTTACTTAACTTTGTAGTTCAATAAGTTGACGCTCATTTCTCCAACAAATACTATTATCCCAGATGGCTTGGAAAAGAATTAGGTATCAGGTCCTGTCCGTTGTTTTCCTCCTGGCTGTTGCCGGGTGTGCGACAACTTCCCCGGAGACCAAAAAAACTGCCACAGAACCGGCGTCGGATTCGGCTATACAAGCTATTGCTAAAACCACACCCGAACGCGTTCCGGCGGTACTTCCGGTAGCGACGAACACCAAACCCGCCGCCACGTTCAATGAAGAGGCGACGGGAAATCATTCCGACATCTGGACCAGAATTCGCGCCGGCTTTGCCATGGAACCGCTCGACAGTCCGCAGGTCGAGAAAGAAATCCAATGGTTCGTTAACAACCCCGAATACATGCAGCGCATGATGGATCGCGCAAAACTGTATCTCTATTACATCGCCGATGAAGTCGAAAAGCGCGGCATGCCGATGGAAATCGCGCTGTTGCCCGCGATCGAGAGCGCCTACAAGCCACATGCCTACTCGCGTGCCCGTGCCGTCGGTCTGTGGCAGTTCATGCCGCGCACCGGAAAACTCTACGGCCTGAAGGCCAACTGGTGGTACGACGGTCGTCGCGATGTGCAGGCCTCCACGCAGGCGGCACTCGACTACCTCGAAAAACTCTACAACGATTTTGACGGCGACTGGCACCTCGCGCTGGCTGCCTACAACGCCGGCGAAGGCAAGATCGGGCGCATGATGAAATACAACGAGCGCAAGGGGAAATCCACGGATTACCAGTACCTCAAGCTCAAGCGCGAGACGCAACATTACGTGCCGAAGCTCATGGCCATGGTCAAAATCGTCGCCGACCCGGACAAGTACGGCGTGAAGCTGGCCAGCATTCCGGACGAACCGTATTTCGCGCGCGTCGAGACCGGCTCGCAGATTGATCTCGGCGTGGTGGCCAAACTGGTGGATGTGCCGGTGGATGACTTGCACGACATCAACCCCGGCTATACACGCTGGGCGACCGATCCCAACGGCCCGCATTTTCTGCTGGTGCCGGCTGACAAAAAAGACGCATTGATCGCGGGGCTGAGCAGCCTGCCGGAAGATGAAAGAGTCCAGTGGCTTCACCATGTGGTCAAGCGTGGCGACACCCTGCACGATATCGCGCACCGTTATAACATCACCGTCCCGGTGGTCCGCACCGTCAACAACCTGCACAGCAACCTGCTCCGTAACGGACAAGATCTGCTTATTCCGATTTCCGCCCGTCCGTTGAAGCCGGAAGTAATTCGCACCGCCTACCGCGCTTCGACTTCACCCGCCGCCCGCGGCGAACCGGTTATTCATCGTGTGCGCCGCGGCGAGACCTTGTCGAGCATCGCACGGCGCTACAACGTGGTGGTGGGTCAGCTGGCCAAGTGGAACCTCATGCAGATGGGCGATGTGCTGCGTCTCGGGCAGAAACTCAAAATCTGGACCGGCGGCGCTCCGACCGCCTCGATCGAAGTCTCCACGTTAAACGGTTAGCCGCTCCATTTTCTTCTAGTTCTTTCCCGACGTGAACAGATGGCAGCGCGCCTCATGCGTGCCGCTGAATTCCGTTGTTGCCGGATATTGCCGGCGGCAAATATCCATCGCCTGCGGGCAGCGTGGATGGAAATGGCAGCCCGAAGGCGGGTCGCTGGGCGAAGGCATGTCGCCCTGCAAGCGGATGATGGTGCGGCGGTCTTTCGCCTCGATCACCGGCACCGCCGACAACAACGCTTCGGTGTACGGGTGCTTCGGCTTCTCCAGCACCTCGTCCACGCGCCCGCGTTCCACGATGCGCCCCAGATACATGACCGCCACCTCGTGCGCCAGGTATTCCACCACAGACAAATTGTGCGTGATGAAGAGATAGCTTAACCCCAGATCGTCCTGTAGGCCCTTGAGCAGATTCAGGACCTGAGCCTGGACCGACACATCGAGCGCGCTGGTGGGCTCGTCGCACACGATCAGCGCCGGTTTGACCGCCAGCGCCCGGGCGATGCAAATGCGCTGGCGCTGGCCGCCGGAAAATTCATGCGGGTAGCGCTGGCGCGCATCCGCTGGCAACCCCACCTGTTGCAACAATTCCGCCACCCTGGCCACGCGCTCCGGGCGACCGGCGCCCATCTCCTGAGCGCGCATGCCTTCCTCCAGAATCTCGCCCACCAGCATGCGCGGGTTGAGCGAGGCGTAAGGGTCCTGGAAGATGATCTGGAAGTGGCGCCGTAATGCCCGTAATTCCTCGCCTTTCAGTTGCGTCAGCTCACGGTTATCGTACAAGACCCGGCCACCCGTGGACGGCACCAACTGGAGTATGCCCTTGCCGACGGTGGTCTTGCCGCAGCCGGACTCGCCCACCAGCGCGAGCGTGCGCCCGCGCGCGATATCCAGCGATACGCCGTCGACCGCCTTCACGTGGCCGACCACGCGCTGGAACACGCCTTGATGGATCGGGAAATGCACCCTGAGCTCGCACACTTGCAGCAACGCTTCGCCCGTTTTGCCGGCCGTCACCAGCGGTGTTTTGCGGCTTTTCCGTCGTGGCAGCGGCGCTGAAGGCGGCGTCGAGATCGACTCATCATAAAGATGGCAGCGTACACCGCGCTCATCGTCTTCGATCCAGGCGGGCAGTTTTTTGTCGCAAAGTTTCCAAGCACGGTCACAACGGTCGGCAAAACGACAGCCGCGGAATTTCTGCCGCAACGACGGCACGCTGCCGTTGATAACCTCGAGCGCGGCGCCGCGCTGCAGGCGGCTTGGGACGGAACGGAACAACTTGCGTGAATACGGATGTTGCGGCGCGGAAAAAAACAGCTTGCGCGGCGCGAGTTCGACAATCTGCCCCGCGTACATCACCGCCACCCGGTCCGCCATCTCGGCCACCACCCCGAGATCATGCGTGATCAACAGCATGGCCATGCCGGTCTTTTTCTGAAGCTCCTTGAGCAAGGCCAGTATCTGTGCCTGGATGGTGACATCGAGCGCCGTGGTCGGCTCGTCGGCAATCAACAGGTCGGGCTGCGTCGCGAGCGCCATGGCAATCATGACACGCTGCTTCATGCCACCGGAAAGCTGGAACGGATATTCATCATAACGACGCGCAGCATCGGCAATACCCACGGCTTGTAGCAGCGCGGCCACGCGCGCGCGTTTCTCCCGGCGGGTGAGTTTATCCACATCCGGAATCGCCTCGCTGATTTGTTCGCCAACCGTCAACACCGGGTTGAGCGAGGTCTGCGGTTCCTGGAAGATCATGGCCATGCGCTTGCCACGAATGGCGCGCATGTCGCGTTCGGGCAGCGCCAGCACGTCCTGATCGCGCAACAGCGCGCGGCCGGAAACAACGCGCCCCGCCGGTTGCGGGACCAGTTGCAGCAACGATAACGCCGAAATGGACTTGCCGCAGCCGGATTCGCCGAGCAGCGCCAGCGTCTCGCCAGCAGCGATATCGAAGTCTATGCCATCCACCGCGTGCACGATGCCTTCCGGTGTATCGAACCAGGTCTTGAGATTTTTGACCTGCAACAGCGTTTCGCGATTCGCCATTTTCTTCATTTGCGCGACCTCGGATCGAAGGCGTCGCGCACGGCATCGGAGAACAGATTGGCCGCCAATACCAGACCAAACATGAACACGAAGGCCGAGGCCAGGCTCCACCACACCAGCGGGTCGCGCGCCATTTCGGGTCGCGCGCTCACAATCATGTTGCCCCAGCTGTTCATGGTTGGGTCCACGCCAACGCCGACATACGAGAGCACCGCCTCGGCTAGCACCAAGCCGCTGAAATCGAGCACCACCGTGATAAGAATGATGTGCATGACGTTGGGCAAGACGTGGCGTGCCATGACGGAAAGGTGGCTCGCCCCCAGCGCACGCGCGGCCTGAATGTAATCCACCTCGCGCAGCTTGAGCGTTTCGCCACGCAACAACCGGCACAGGCTGGTCCAACTCGTAACGCCCAGAATCAGGCACAAGAACAACAACCGGATATCCGCGCGTTCGGTGGTGCTGGTAAACGATTCGGGATGGGCCGCGATGTACACTTGCAGGCTCAGGATGGCAGCGGCGATCAGAAGCACGCCGGGAATCGAGCTCAGAGTGGTATAGGCGTACTGAATCACATCGTCCACCCAGCCGCGAAAATAACCTGCCATGATGCCGAACAGCGCGGCAAATGGCAGCATGACCAGCGTGGTGAGCGTGCCGATCACCAGCCCGGTACGAACACTCTTCAGGGACGTATAGAACACATCCTTGCCACCTTGGTCCGTCCCAAAGATGTGATAGTAGAGCGACAGGTAACCAGCGTTCGCCATCAATACAATCAGAATACCCACCGTCACCAGAACGGTACGCCAGGGGAAATCACCCCCTCCTTGCACTAATCTTTGTAACGTCTGCGTCCAGGGCTCGCCCTGCCTGCGCCAGAGCAGCAGGAAACCCGCGACCATCGACAACCACACCCCAAGCCCGGCCAACGTGGCGGCGCCGGCGCGTGACGCGATATCTCGCTCGCGTTCACCGGGTCCCAGCAAATGCGCGCCGCCATAAAGCAGACGCGGATATTCCCGCATGTGCCGCCCATCCGGATATTCCACCATCTCCATGGAGTACGCCTGCATCGCAAACGGCGCGGAATAGGTTTTCTCGGTACGCACTCGCAATGGCCTCGTGGCCTTGTCCAGCAGACTCAACTCCTCGTTGGAATAGACCGCTTCACCCGCCTTCTGCCGCTCCAGCAACGGCCGGTAGTGCATCGAATCCAACAGTCCCACGGCCACATAGGCCAGCAGGATAACCATGGATGCCATAGCCATCGGCCGACGCGCCACCTGGCGCCAGGGCACCCGCAGATGTTCGTGTCGCAGGGTATAAATGACAAACACCACGATTGATCCGAGCAAGAGAAAAATCAGACGGTCAGTCCAAAGAAATTTCAGTTGAAATGGAATTTCCATTATTCCAGCCGTACGCGTGGGTCGACCAGCGTGTAGGTGATATCGGTGAGTATCAGGCCCGCGATATACAGCACCGAACCCAGAAAAACCATCGCGCGCACGATGGCAAAATCCTGCGAATTGATGGCGTCGATGGTGTAGCTGCCGAGACCGGGAATGGCGAAGAACGACTCCAGGATCAGGCTGCCGGTGAAAAGCAGCGGGATCACGACCACCACGCCGGTAAGAATTGGGATCATGGCGTTCTTGAGCACATGACGAAACAGCACGCGCAGCTCGGACAAACCCTTGGCACGCGCGGTGCGCACATAGTCCTTGTTGATTTCCTCCAAAAAAAACGCGCGGTACAGTCGCGTGCTCGCGCCGATACTACCGACTACTCCGACGATGATGGGTAGCACTAGAAATTTGACGGCCTCGATCCCGACGTCATAGCCCGAGATCGGCACCAGCCGCAGCAGCATGCTGATGAGATACTGCCCGCCGATGACATAAAACAAGCTGGAGATGGACATCATGATCACGCACAACACCACGCCGGCGGTATCGAGATAGGTTCCGCGGAAAAACGCCAGCAACATGGCAAACGTGATGTACACCAGAATACCTACCAGAAAAACCGGCAGGGCGATGGCCAGGCTCGGCCACATACGCTGGTAAATATCGTAACCAATGTCGCGGCCGTCATCGGATCGACCGAATCTGAATACAAACAGACTGACCGAATGTCGGAAAAAAATGGTATCGGTGAGTTTGTCCGTACTCAGCCCGTCGCTGTTATATAACAACGGCTTGTTGTAACCATGATCTTCCTTCCACTTCACGATGGCTTCGGCCGTGACACGCTTGCCACCCAGATGAACTCGCGCCATGTCATCCGGGCTGTTGACGAAGAAAAACAGCGCGAAGGTAAGCAGATTCACGCCGATCAGGATCGGAATGGCGTACAGCAGACGGCGGATAATGTATCCGATCATCGTCGCCTCTTGCGCTCTCTTCTTCGATAGGTAACCACGGCCGGGACCGCACTCGCCGCCAGGATTCCCAATACCACCACGATGGGCCACATCAGCGGGCGATTCCAGGCCGCGCGCAGTTTTGCCCGCTTTTCAGGATCGAGTCGGTTGTACTTAAGCGTGTTATTGGCCATCTGATTCAGTTTGGTGTTGTGCATCCACGAATGTTCGAGCAGGAAATTCTTGGGATGCATACCCCAGATCCAGGGGGCATCACGTCGTGCTATATCCAGCATCTGATTAATGATCCCCGCCCGCTCAGGCGTGTTCTCCATGTTCTTCATGCGCTCGAACAGGCGGTTGAACTCCGGGTTGTCGTAGTTCGAGGCATTCTCGCCGTCATGTCCTACCTTCTTGTTCGGCCCATAGAGCAGGAACAGGAAATTTTCCGGATCGGGATAATCCGCGTTCCAGCCCCAGTCGTATATCTGCGCATCGCCCTTGCGCATCTTCTCCTGGAAGCGGTTATAGTCGGTGGCGCGCACTACCATCTGGATGCCCAGCTTGCTGAATTGCTTGAGCATCCAGTCGAGCTGGGCCTTTCTCTCCGGACCGGTGGCCGGGGTTTCATAATTGATCGACAGCGGCTTCCCCGACGCGGGGTCCACTCCGCCCGGGTAACCCGCCTCCGCCAGCAGCTGGCGGGCGTATTCAACTGGCTTGCGTTGGGGTCGGCCGTCTACCCAGTCGTACACATATGGATTGATGCCGGACTGTCCCTCGCGGAAACCGAAGATGCCCGGCGCCAGCGGACCCTGCGCCGCGATCCCGCGTCCGTTTTCAAATATGGAAATCTGTTCCTCGAAATCGACGGCAATGGAAATGGCCTGGCGCAATTTGCGCGCGCGTTCGGTATAGCCGCCGACAACCGGATCGAGCATGTTGAAGCCGAGGTAATAGGTCGAGGTACCGACGCTGGTCAATAACCGGATCCCTTTTTGCTTCATCGTGTCGCTAACTTCGGTGTCGCCTTCGCCGGTGAAACGAATCGCCTGATCGAATCCTTCCGTTAACACCACGGACCGGTCGTAATAGCCTTGCAGAAATTTGTTCCAGCGCGGGATGCTTTCCTTGTCGAGACTGAATATGACCTTGTCGATGAAGGGCAACCGCTTGCCGGCATCGCTCAACAATCCGGCCGGGCCGTCTTCCGGCTCGCCTTCGGCGGGGTAAAGCTCCTCGTGATAATTGGGATTGCGCTCGAGCACCATTTGGCGGTTGGGATTGTTGACCGTCAGCATGTAAGCGCCGCTGCCGACGGCATACCAGTCGAGCGTGAGATTTTTCTCCGCCATGCCCGGCTGCGAGAAAAATCGGTCCGCCTCGGGCGGCATCGGGGAAAAAAACGGCATGGCCATCCAGTAAAGCAATTGCGGATACTTGCCGTGAATCTTCACGCGGTAGGTATAGCGATCCACCTCCTCGACACCGACGAGCGGGAATTGCGCGAGATCGAGATAAACGCCGGTGTCGCGCCTGCCGCCGATTTTTTCATACTCCTTTTTCAGTAAATCGGCGTAATCCCGGATCCCGACGATGTAATCGTTCATGACGCTCAGGATTGGCGAGTGCACCTTGGGATGCGCCAGACGCTTTATCTGGTATACATAGTCGGCCGCGACCAGTTCACGTGTACCGGTCTGTGGAAAGTCGCCGATGGCGTACACCTTGGCGAGATCCTGTGGGCTCAGTGCATGATACAGATACCGGCCTTCGGCATCGCGCGCGAAGGCCGGGTGTGGCTGATAGTAAACGCCCGGGCGGATGTGGATTTCGTACACGCTGTAGGCAATTTTCGCTGTCGGGGCGTTGTGCGGCAGCGGTCGTCCCTTTTTGTCGAGGTAGCCCGGCGTCGGCACGGACGTTGCCGTGAGCGGCACCAGCGTGTACGGTCGCTTGAGATAATGATACTGAAATGGCGGCTCGTAAATCTGCGCGATGAAAAGATACTCGTTGAAGCTGTAGGCGCGCGCGGGATCGAAGGTCCTGGGGCGCTCACGGAAGGCGGAATACAGAATGTTTGCTTTTGCTTCCGCCGCCGGATAGGGATTGTTCCAGGAAGCCGCGGCGCCGGCGGAGAAAAGCAGGAAAACCGCCAACATGGCAGAACGCGTCGCGCCGGGACGTTTCATGCTTCCTGATTCCGTTCTCCAACCATGTCCGTGGTGCCGGATGATCTCGGCAAAAGATGCGTCAATATATCAAATTCCGACCACCCTTCCCTCTTCCCGCATGGGCAAATTTTCGCTACTGTAGAGCCTGATTTCACCTGGACGCTCGAGAAACACATCGTCTCCGGTCCACCGTTCGAATCAATAACAAATGGAGAACGTTTTATGGGATTTCTGGCAGGCAAACGGGCGCTGATCGTGGGCGTGGCCGGGGACCGGTCCATTGCCTGGGGCATCGCCAAGGCCATGCACCGGGAAGGCGCCGAGCTCGCCTACACCTACCAGAACGACAAGCTGAAGGAACGCGTCGAAAAGCTGGCAGCCCAGACCAAATCCGACATCCTGATCCCCTGCGATGTTTCCAGCGATGAGCAGATCGAGGCGGTGTTCTCGCATCTCGACGACTATTGGGACGGCATCGATATTATCGTCCACTCCGTCGCCTTCGCGTTACGCGAGCAACTGGCCGGAAATTTTGTCGACGTTACCACACGCGAGGGTTTCCGCATCGCGCACGAAATCAGTTCCTACAGCCTGACCGCGCTGGCCAAGGCCGGTAGGGCCATGATGCAGAACCGCAAGGGCGCCTTGTTGACGTTGTCTTACATCGGCGCGGAACGATCGGTACCTAACTACAACATCATGGGGTTGGCCAAAGCGAGCCTGGAAGCCAACGTGCGCTATCTGGCACAGGCACTCGGACCCGAGGGGATTCGCGTCAACGCCATTTCCGCCGGTCCCATCCGGACGCTCGCGGCGGCCGGCATCAGCGACTTCAAGAAGCTGCTGGACTACAACGACAAAATGGCGCCGCTGGGACGCGGCGTCAACATCGACGAAGTGGGGAATGTGGCGGCGTTTCTGTGCTCTGACCTCGCCTCCGGTATAACCGGCGAGGTTACCTACGTGGACGGCGGTTTCAACACCGTGGCCATCGGTCTTGAGTACGGCAAACTGCTCGAATAAACCCGCTGCTCAGAGCTTGTCGGGGTAAGTCTTGATTTCCGCTTTTTGCCGTAACGCCGCGCGGTAATCGTCATAATAATCGGATCCGCGATGCGTGGTGAGCAGCTCACGCACCTGTTGCTGCTCTCCGTTGTCCAGCTTGGTCGAAGCATCGCGCACACGCTTCAGCGCCAACACGGCGTAGCCCTGATCGCCCAAGTCCACCAGATCATGCACCGGATGGTCGCCTTCCGGCCGTGGCGCGCGAAAGGCGGACTCCACAATGCGCGGATCGACACCGGCAGTTTGTCGGCGCGTGAGTGTTTTCGGCGGCAGGTATTTAAAACCGTGTTTTCTGGCCAGTGTTTCGAGTGGGCCTCCGGCGCGCAGTTCCTGCAACGCCTCCTCGCCCAGTCGACGCGCCTGCTGTTGCGCACGCTCCTGTTTCAATGCACGTTCCACCTGAGGGCGCACCTCCGTCAGCGGCTTGCGCCCGGCGGGGCGACGATCGGCAATGCGTATGGCCACGAGCGTGTCAGTACTGATTTCGATAGCATCGCTGTTACGCGTCTGGCTCAGCACATCCGGTTCGAAAGCGGCCTGCACTACTTTGGGATAGGCCGCAATGCCCGTGCCGCCCGCTTGCGAGAACCATTCACTCTTACGGATTTCAAGTCCTAACGCTTTGGCGGCGGGCGCCAGGCTGTCCGGTTGTTCATAAACAAGATTCCGGAATTTTTCGGATATATCAAAGAACCGCTCCTCACCGTGGTGGCGGCGTACCGCCTCGATCAATTCCTTGCGTACGTCGACAAAAGATTTTCGCTTCTCTGGCGTGTAGGCAGTCAATTTCACCAAGTGATAGCCATAGGTACTGCGGACGGGCTGGCTGATCTCGCCAGGCTTCAAGGCATATACCGCGTCCTCCAGTTCTTTCGGTAACACGCCGCGCCGGATCTCGCCGAGATCACCACCCTGCGAGGCCGTCACGCCATCCGCGGAATGTTTCTTGGCGAGACTCGCAAAATCGGCGCCAGCGCGTGCCCGCCTGGCGATATCCTGGATCTTGGCGAGCGCCTCCCTTGACTGGTTCTCGGTAGGCTGGGCGGGAAGTGAAATCAGGATGTGGCTGGCACGGCGCTTTTCCGGCACGACATAACGCGCCGCCTCGTCGGAATAGGCCTTTTTGAGTTCCTCTTCCGTCGGCGGCTGGTTTTGGTTCAGGTCGCCGGCAGAAAGCTGTAAATATTCGACGCGCACTCGCTCGGGGAGCTGAAACAGCTCGGGGTGCGCGGAATAATATTGTTCCATCTCCATCCCACTGACCGTTATCCTTGCCATTAGCCCGTCGGTGCCGATCAGAGCGTAGGCAACTTCCCGCTCCTGCGCTAACAGACGGGTGAGATATGCAATCTCGGCCGACGTGATAATACGGCTTTCACCGATACCGGCCTGAAGATGTGTTATCAGGATTTGTTCGCGCACCTTGGTCTCAAATTGCTGCGGGCTCATGCCTTCACGGCGCAACAAGGCCTCATACAGAGCCGAATCGAACTTTCCGTCGCGCTGGAACCCCGGCTGATGGCGGATAGTTTCTGCCAATTGTGCGTTGCTGATACGGTAACCCTGATCCTGGGCATGCTGGACGATCAATGTCTTGTCGATCAGGCTGTCGAGGATAGTCTGCTTGAACTGGGGGTTGTCCAGGGTTTTGGGTTCCACGCGCCCGCGCAGTCTGTCTATCTCGTTACGGTAGACATTCTGACTAATCTCGACGCCACCGACCTTGGCGACATTGAGCTGTCCCCCGGAATCAAAATAAGAATTAACGCCCCACAGCGCAAAGGGAACAGTGATTAACGCCATGATGAAAGTAGCGACAATACCCTGGGTTTTATCACGGATGGCAGAAAGCATGAGGTGGTTACTCTAATCGAGGGTTTACCGGAGCATCAAATTCGATACCTGAACGAACGACCCAAATAAAAGGGCGAGGAATTAGCCTCGCCCGTCATGCACTACTTTTTAGTGGCGGAGCGGACGGGACTCGAACACTTAGTCATGCTAACACAATCAGATGGTTACGTAAGTCATGGGCGCGGTTGGGGCAAAATTCTTGGTTATGTGACCTCTCCTCGTTCAAAGCTGCAGGGAAAGGTGCCTGCCGAACGGAACCACCAATACTAACCGGTAATGTAAGTCAATATCGAGTGTCATTCAACTGGCGTAGCAGGTTGACACCTACTTTTTCGTAAGCAAGGAAGATTGATTGGGAGTTGAAATGAAGCTTTTAGGCGGTAATAAAATTTGACAATTGTAGAATCATGTCATTAGCATATTTTAGCACATCAAAAACAACAAGTAGGGAGGCATGCATGGACAAACCCCGCCTACTCGACCAAGTTCGCGACGCGCTCCGGGTTCGTCATTACAGCCTGCGTACGGAAAAGGCAACATAAACCGCCTCATGTGGGGAGGCAACGACATTCAGAATCACATCGCCTGTGGCATTTTTCCACAGTGCTGCATCACATCGCGACTTGCCATCTTTCCCGACCCGTGTCGGGCGTGCGCCCGTTGCAGCAAGGCAAGAACCTGCGTGCTCTTGTCGATCAGCACCGAGCGCGGCACATCATGCATCATCGCCCCGTCCATGTGCATCGAGGTGTCCATGTTCGCCGTCATGCGCGCCGCCTGTATCCCGTATCCGCGCGGCAGGGCTTTGGCGATGTCCAGGCGTCTCCGCGCCATATCGAGCGACTGCATGCCATCCGCGCGTTCGGCGTTGACGTCAGCGCCGGCCGCGATCAGCAACCTCACCATCTCCGGATTGCCCTGAACTACGGCATACGTCAGCGCGGTGTTGTTCCAGGTTCCCTTCGCTTCAAGTCGTGGATGATATTTAAGCACGGCCGCGACGATTCGCGGATCGCCGCTGTGCACGGCGCGCATCAGGACAGTTGTCCCTTCCCGATCCGCGGCGCTGGCATCGGCGCCATGTTCGAGAAGGAAGCGCACCATTTCAAGACTCTTGTCTGGAGCGATCAGCAACGGCGTCAATTTCCACGGTGGCTCCGGCGCGTTGACGTCGGCCCCGCGCGCCAAGAGCCGCTTGGCGCTCGCCATGTCGTTGCCGCCGACGACGTTGAAAAATGCGCGATTCAAATCGTCGCCGGCCGCCGGGGACGCCGCGGACGACGCCGACGTGGTGGTGAACATGAGAGCGAAGATCAACAGACCGTTTACCATACGCATGGCTACCTCCCCTCGGAAACGGAAGGGGACGATTTCGTCCCCTTCCGCGATTTCAATGACTAAGCGACGTTGATGACCGTGCCGATGGTGCCGATCTGGCTGAGCGACCCGGTCGGTGAACGATAGTTGTAAAACGCGACGTTCACCGGGAAGGTGCCCGAGGCCGTGGGCTTAATAATGAAATCGTAGCGTTCGGCGGCCGTCATCAACACCGACGAACCCGCGGCCAGGGTTTTGGCTGTGGCCATCGGGCGTCCGTCCTGGGCCACGATAGCGAGGCTGCCCAGACCCGAGTTGAACGTTACCCGCTGCGGCACGTAGCCCGCGGCGATGTAACGCAACAACAGAGTTTGTCCCTTCGTCATGTTCACCGCGACCTGCGAACTGGTCGGCGTCAGATCGGCCCCGATGCCGTTGATACAGAATAAATTGGGATTAAAATTGTAAAGGCCGGCGTCGCCGCCGCAGAGCGCCGCGTCCCACGGCTTGCAGTGCCAGGTCGTGTCGATATCATCGACCGCCCAGATCGCCTCAACGTCGTAAGCGGGACCGTTCTGGAACGCCGTGCCGGGCCCACTCGGCGGGTCCACGATGAGCGCGCCGTACATCCCCATCTCGGCGTGCAGCACCGTGTTGACGTGGCAGTGGTACATGTAGGTACCCGCCTGCGAGGCGACCCATTGGTAAGTGTAGCTGCCCTGCACGTCGAACGAATAGTGTCCCACGCCGTCGTTGAAGCTCGACGGCTCGATGCCGTGGTGATGAATGGTGTGCACGCCCATCATGACGTTCAGCACGGTGTGGACGATGTCGCCCTGATTGACGCGGATGGGCGGCGCCGGAAAAACCTTGGGACCGCCCATGCCGCCGTTCATGTTGGGATCGTTGAATCCGAAGATCGGCACGTTCACGCCGTTGATGAGCTGGACGCCGTCCATGAAGCTCTGGCGATTGAAAGTTTTGTTGGCCGTAACCAGCCCCGGCGTGGCCGGCGCGGCCGGGTTCAGACCGCAGTTGCCTTGAATGCCCGCGGGGCAATTTACCATTGTCATGTCTATTCCTCCTGAAATGTTCGTCGAATGAGTTCGTGATTAAACCAGCCCGTTCACCGCCAAGGTCAGATCAGATTCGATCGTCGGTGCCTGACCGATCGTGATCGCAGTGTGCAAACCGTGCGGATAGAGACCGCCGCCGGCGGTTTGCGACATCTCCGAATGGCAATGCATCGGATATCCCTGCGCGCCGGATATCGCGGGATATGCATCGGGCGGAGCGGTAAACGGAAAAATGACGTCGCGCGCGTCCAATGGAAACATCGACACGATGTCTTTCTTGAGCAAGGATCCGGTGTAGTTGGCGCCATTGACGCTCAGGATCTGGACGTGGTTGCCGTGGAAATGCGGCGAGTGAATCATGCCGCCGCCGTTCAATAGCCGGACCAAGCAGGCGTCGCCGATATTGCCCGCGAGCTCCGTGTTGGGTTCCTCGCTCTGGTTGAAGCTGTGGCCGTTGATCAGGAAATAATGCGGCATGAACGAACTCGGGGCGATTTGGGAGACATAGGCGTCACCCTTCGTCTGCGCCAGGTTCCCCCAATTCGGATCCAGACTGCTCAGCACCCATTTTGTCTGACGGGTGAAGGTGAGCGCGCCGACGAACGATTGGTTCCGAATGCCGTGGGGCATCACGATTAAAGAGCCGTGTAGTCCGAGAATCCGGTTCACGCCGCTGTTCTGGTCGTCGTAATACAGATAGCTCCCGGCGGGCGGCGCGGCGAATGAAACCGATTTCGTGGTCCCGGCCGGAATCGACAAGGCCATGCCCGTGCGGCCCACGACGAAGCGTACCGGCGTGGCGAGCGTGTTGTTCACCGACACGTTGATCGTATCGGTGTCCCAGCACACGATCATGGGTCCCGGCAGCGAGGGGACGCTGCCGGTGCTGTAGGTCAGCGAGTAAACCGAGGTCTCGTCCACCATGGCCACGTTGCCTTTGACGGCGTTGAGATTGACGGTGACGGTGTTGGCGGAAGTCCGGGGCGACCAGATCGCCAAACCGGCGCCAGCGACGACGGTGCCGGCGGCGCCGAGCCCGCCGAGTTTCAGAAATTCGCGTCTTTTCATTGAATCGTTCTCCCGTAATGTTCACGTTAAGGTTGGGTTCTTGCCCATCTACCTGCCGCGCGGGCTTTTTCCGTCACGCACAAGACAATGCAAGTACCGATTGATGACGTCGCTAAGCGACGGCCCGACAGCCAGCTCAGCACCCACCCCATGACGGGGGGATTGACCACCGCAATAGGCAGAATCAGGCAGCCGGGCGATACCGCCAGCGGTCGAGCGCGGACACGATCAAGAAGGGGGACAGGTAGGCGTAAGTGAACAGGTATCGTTGACGGCAGGCATCGGAAACGCCAACACCGACAATGAAGCGTTGCAGGATCAAGGCTGACTTGACGAAAATGCGCTGAAGATACGGGGCTAACGGCGTGAGAACGAGAAATATCCATCCATCCTTGATGCCAGGAATGAACGCGAGATAGAGCGAATCGAAATCGACGCTGACAGTATCGAGAAGCGACGCGCAGAAGAACAGATAGACAAGACACGCGAACCGCGGCAAAACAGCCATGATCCGAGATGTCTCAGAACGCGCTTGACGCGACTGCGCCGGCTGGCCGCGGCCGCTCATGTGGTTCCATCCACTTCGCTTTAAGTCGGCAAACGACATCCCTGTCACCTGTCCGGGATTCTACGTTGTCTCGCCCCCTCCCCCATGGCGCTTCACGGGCGAGGACGGGCTTGATCCGTCGGCAAGTAAATCTACCTTTCAGATCGGAGTCAAGAGTTCTTTGACCGATGGTCGGCGGATCGAGGACGATCGTCAAATGCATTCCCAAGCACCGGATCGTCCTTATCCTGTTGGAATGGTTCACATGCACATGTAACATCCCCGTTTTTTCGAGCCACCCAAAAGTAGAGGTTGGGGTCATTGTGGCATGTCATAGTAGGCCGGCGGAACATCCCCCAGCGCCCCATGCGGGTGCTCCTGGTTGTAACGCTCCCGCCAGTCCTCGGTCATGGTCCGGACTTCGGTTAACGAGTTAAAGATGTAGCGATCCAGCACCTCCGTTCGATAGCTTCGGTTGAAGCGTTCGATGTAGGCGTTCTGGGTCGGCTTCCCGGGCTGGATGAACGACAACTCGATGCATGGTGCAGCGCCCATTGCTGCAAGGCGAGGCTTACGAGTTCCGGGCTGTTATCCAGACGCAGGCGTTGGGGTTTGCCCCGCAGTTCAATCAATTCATCGAGCGCGCGCACGACCCGGGCCGCCGGCCGGCTGGTGTCGATCTCGATCCGCAGGACCTCGCGGTTGTAGTCGTCGATCACGTTAAACGTGCGAAAGCGCCGTCCCGACCACAGGGCATCCGCAAACGTGCGAAAGCGCCGTCCCGACCACAGGGCATCCGCCATGAAGTCGGCCGACCAGGTCTCGTTGCGCTGCCAAGGGGGGCGTGGCCGGTAAATACAGGGCCGAACGCGACAGCCGCAGTACGCGGTAGGCGCGCCGTGCGCTCAGTGCATGATCATTTTGCATCGCCAGGCAGAGGTTCATGCGTTCGGCCTGGCTTAGTGCTTTTTGACATCACATCCTTCAGGGCGTGATGTTCCAGCGCCAGCTCGGCATACATCTTCTTGAGCTTCGCGCACTCGGCTTCGAGATCCTTCATCCGTCGCAGTTGCGAGACTTCCAGGCCTGCGTACTTGGTCTTCCACTTGTAGTAGGTGGCCTCGGCGATGCCGTGTTGGCGGCAGGTTTCGGCTACCAGTGCCCCGGCTTCGACTTTCTTCAGAATGCCGATGATTTGTTCTTCGGTGAAATTGGACTTTTTCATTTTGCAGGGCTCCTTTAAGGTTGGAACTCTACTTCCAAATGGCTCGAATTGGCGGGGATGCTTCACTGGTCACCTACCTGCCGCACCTCTCGCTGTGGTGGAAGAAAACCTAGGGCATCCGCGTCTATATATCGTCAGTTGGAATAACAACGTCAGGACGTGGAGGAGAACCGGTGACCTATTCTCGCCTTTCGTTCGAAATTTCCATGCCTTCGCGCGGGTAACGGGATCATACCGTAATTCATTAATTCATTTACGGTATAGTCGCGAGATCATGGAACGCGTAATGACCCGGCCATGGATCGGCCTGATCGCCGTGTGCGTCATCGCGCCGCGGATCGCCTTCGCCGAATTGCATCCGATCGTCTTCGGGGTTTTTCCCCGCTGGAACGCGCAGATCACGGTGCGCGATTTCACCCCGCTGGCCGAGCGGCTCGGCCGCGAGCTGGGCCGGCCGGTGCGCGTGGAAACGGACAAGGACTTCGACTCGTTCATGCGCCGGGTCTACGCCGGGGAATTCGACGTCGTGCACCTGAACCAGCTGCAATACCTGCGCGCCCGGCGGGCGGCCGGTTATCGCGCCATCGCCAAAATCTGCGACGACGCTTCCTGCACGATCAGGGGCGTCATCGTCACGCGGCTCGATTCGAAGATAACGAGCATCGACGGCCTCCGGGACAAGACCATCGCCTTCGGCGATCCCGGCGCCATGGTGAGCCACATCCTCGCCCGCTCGGCGTTGTCCGAATCCGGCCTCAAGCCGGGCCAATACAAAACGATTTTCACGAAAAATCCCCCCAACGCCCTGCTCGCCGTGTACAACGGCGAGGCCGACGCCGCCGGCGTGGGGACGTCCGTGCTTCACCAGCCGGAGATACGTCGACGCATCGACATCGGCCAGCTGCGAATACTGGCCGAGAGCCGCCCGATACCGCATCTGCCCGTCGCCGTGCGCGGCGATCTGGATCCCGGGCTCGCGCGGCGCATTCAACGCGTCCTGACGGCGCTGGCCCGACAGCCCGGCGGACGCGAGATTCTGGATAAGATCGGCATCGAGCGCTTCGAGACGGCGGAAGACCGCGAGTACGTTCCCGTCAGCAGGCTGGTCGAGGAACCATCCGATGAACGCTGACCGCTGGCTGCCCTGGCGACACGGAATCCAGGCGCGTTTCCTGCCGGCGCTCGCGGCCTTTGTGATCGTTTCGATGGCGGCGCTCGGCGCCACGTTTTTCTTCAACCAGCGGCAGATCAGCCTGAGCAACTTCGAACGCGACACGCGCGACCTGCTGCAGGTGTTGCGTGGCAAGGGCAACGCCTATTCCACCTTCCTCGCGCGCATCGCCCCGCAGGGCATACTTTCGCACGATTACCTGCTGCTCGAAGGCTACGCGGAGGAACTCTCCGCCGATCCGGACATCGTCTACGCCGTCATCCTCAACCGCGCGCATCGACCCATCACGCATTATCTGAAAAAGACCGCCGTGTCGCACCCGGCCAACGGCGCCGCCAGGGTCGAGCCGGAGCAATTCGCCGAATCGCTGACGAAGGCGCGCGCCGACCCCGCGCTGCTGGTGGTGAAACGCGATATTCAGTACAACGACGCGATCCTGGGCAGCGTGGAGGTCGGCCTGTCCCAGGCCAAGATCGCCCGCAACCTCGCGGAGCTCAAGGCCAACTTGAACCTGGAATTGCGCCGCATCGCGGTACTGACCGGTGGCGCGATATTGATGGCGCTCGTAGTCCTGATCGTGCTGAGTGAGCGCGCCTTCAGCCGACTGGTCGTGCGTCCCATCCGGGCGCTACGCGCCGACATGGCGCACGTGCAATCGGGCGATCTCGGCGCGCGCGCCAAGGTGGACCGCGAGGACGAGATCGGCTGGCTCGCCCGCAGCTTCAACACGATGGCGGCGGATTTGCAGAACCACGTCGACAAGATCGAGGCGCAGCACCGCGTCGAGAAGGAGACGCGCGATTATCTCGTCAACATCCTCGACAACTCGGCGGACATGATCTGCACCACCGCCCTGGACGGTTCCATTGTCGAGTTCAACGCCGCCGCCGAACGCATCCTCGGTTACCGGCGGGACGAAGTGGTCGGGAAAAACTCATCCCTTTTCTATCACGATCTTGAAGCGCGCAAATCGCTGTACGCCTCGGTGAAAAACGACAGACCGATGCAGAACGCCGAGACGCCACTGCGCCGCCGGGACGGCCGGATCATCGACGCGGAGCTGACGATCTCGCCGTTGCGCGACAACGCCGGGGAACTCATCGGCGCCGTCTGCATCGGGCGCGACGTCACCCACGCCAAGTCCTTGCGCCGCGACCTCATCCAGGCGGAAAAAATGGCCACGGTGGGACAGGTCTCGGCCTGGATCGCGCACCAGATCCGTAACGCGCTCGGGAGAATCCTCATGAGCGCCTCGGCGCTGCGCCCGGGTCGCCACGCCGCGGCCTCCGAGCAGCGGGCCCACCGCGACCTGACCTCCTCGATCGCCGAGCTGGGCCACATCGTCTCCGACTTGCTCGACTACAGTCGCACGCTCTCGCTGCATCCGACGCGTGCCGATCTCAACGCCGCGCTCGACGATCTGCTGGTCGCACTCTCCGCCGGCGGCGTGAACGGCCGCCTCCGCATCGAGCGCGCGTTCGACCCGGATTTGCCGCCGGTACAGATCGACGTGTTCAAGATGGAGCAGGCCCTGGGCAACGTGCTCAAAAACGCCGTGCAGGCCATGCCGGACGAGGGAACGCTGCGGGTGGAGACGCGCCGCGGTCCCGGCGAACGGCAGGTGACCGTGGTCGTCCAGGACAGCGGCGCGGGCATCGCGCGCGAAAACCTGCCGAGCGTGTTTCGGCCGTTTTTCACCACCAAGCCCGGCGGCACCGGGCTGGGGCTGGCCATCACCTCGCGTATCGTCGAGGCGCACGGCGGCCGCGTGACGGCCGAGAGCGCCGAGGGCCGCGGGGCCACTTTCACTTTCGTTCTGCCGGAGACACCGACCCGATGAACAACCACAGCATCCTGGTCGTCGACGATCAGAACACCCACCGCGACGTCAGCCGTTCCGCGCTGGAGGACGCCGGTTTCACGGTGGAAACGGCCGCCTCCGGGGCCGAGGCGCTGGAACGGCTGCGTGCCAACGCGTTCGCGCTCGTGGTCACCGATCAGATCATGCCGGGCATGTCGGGGCTCGAACTGCTGCGGGAAATCCGCCACGAGCGGCCGCGCCTTCCCGTCGTCATCGTCACGGCCCACGGCACCGTCGAGACGGCCGTGGACGCGATGAAGGCCGGCGCCAGCGATTTCATCCCGAAACCCTTCACGCCGGAGGAACTGCTGCTGGTGGTGCGGCGCGTCCTGGAACACCAGGACCTGGTGGAGGAAGTCCGTACCCTGCGCGAGCGCGTCGGCGATCCGTACCGTTTCGACCGCATCGTCAGCAAAAGCCCGAGGATGACGGAGATCTTCGAGATGGTGCGGAATCTCGCGGACCTCGACACCACCGTGCTAATCACGGGCGAGACCGGCACCGGCAAGGAGCTGGTGGCGCACGCGATTCATCAGCACAGCCACCGGCGCGACCAGCGGTTCGTGCGCATCAACTGCGGCGCGCTGACCGAGACGCTGCTCGAAAGCGAACTGTTCGGGCACGAGCGCGGCGCCTTCTCGGGCGCGGTGCAGGCGCGGCGCGGCAAGTTCGAATACGCCTCGGGCGGCACGCTGCTACTGGACGAGATCGGCGACATCTCGCTCGCCATGCAGCTCAAACTCTTGCGCGTGCTGCAGGAAAAGGAAATCCAGCGCGTCGGCGGCAATGAAACCATCACTGTGGACGTGCGGATTCTCGCCACCACCAACAAGAACCTGGAACAGGCCGTCGCCGCGGGCACGTTCCGCTCGGATCTGTACTACCGCCTCAACGTCGTGCGCATCCAACTCCCGCCGCTGCGCCAACGCCGCGAGGACGTGCCGCTGCTGGCGGAGCACTTCCTGCGGACTTTCTGCGAGAAGAGCGGGCGTCGGCTGCGCGGCTTCGGCGGCGGCGTCATGAGCGTGCTCATGGAATACGACTGGCCGGGCAACGTGCGCGAGCTGGCCAACGCCATCGAACGCGCCGCCGTCATGGCCACGGACGACCAGATCACGTTCGTGGATCTCCCGTCACCCCGGACGCCCGGGCCGGTCGATCCCCACCACGCCGGCATGAACCTCCCGTTCAAGGAGGGACGCGACAAGGTCATCGAGGAATATGAAAAGGCCTACCTGATGCATTGCCTGCGCCGCTTCAAGGGAAACATCGGCCAGTGCGCACAACACTGCGGCATCGATACCAAGACTTTCTATCGCAAAATGCAGGAATATGCCCTGGACAAGCGCGACTTCAAAAAATCGGAGGTGCCCCTCGGTCAAGAATAATCGTCACATCCGCCGCCTCCTTCCCATTGCTCAGCCGCTTCAAATGGGTGACTGAATTTTCAGGCCGTGATTATCGATTCAGGCGGCAGCGCCGCCCGATTGATCGAAAAATCTCTCCGTCACATTTCCGCATTCCGCGTGGACGTCGAAAAAAGATGGCGTGCCGGGCGTTTTTTTCGCGCCCAGATTTTTATTTCCCTCATTTATCCGTGGCACATGTTTTGCTAATAGCACGGCGTCATTCATTATGAGCAGGTTTTCAATAGCGCAGAGCATTCAGAAAAAATCGAATTTTGCGTAAGAAAATTATCCTTCTTGCAGTCGATCACCCGTCACGCTGCAGGCAGGCCACAAAACGCAAGCGGAGGAGAACACCGTGTCAATGAAGACAGCACTAGGAAGAGCAGGACTGTTGGTCTTGCTGTGGATAGCGAGCGCTTCGGATGCCGCAACGATCGTGCCCACCGATGCTCAGATGCCGGGCACCCAGCCGCAGGAGGTAAAGAGCCCGCTCAACTTCGGCAACGTGTTCAATACCCTCCAGCCGGCCAAGCAATGTTATTTTTGCCACGGCGCCTACAACAAGGCCGCCGAACCGCACTACGGCTGGCAGGGGAGCATGATGTCCCATGCCGGACGCGATCCGTTGTTCTGGGCGCAGCTCGCCATCGCCCAACAGGATTTCGACGGTTCCGGTGACATCTGCCTGCGCTGCCACCTGCACAACGGCTGGCAGTCCGGACGCTCGGTTCCCACCGACGGCTCGGCGATGCTGCAGAAAGATTCCAACGGCGTCGAGTGCGAGGTGTGCCATCGCCTGACGAATCCGGACGGTTCCGAGCTTCTCGGTCTTCAGAATCCGCCCTTCATCGCCAATAAGAACGGCGAGGGTTTCTACGGCGCCGCCATGACCGTGCTGTGGACCGGCCTCGACAAGCTCGGGCCACGCAGCGACGGCGTGGCAAAGCACCCCTCGCTGGCGTCCAAGTATCATCGCCAACCGGAGCTGTGCGGCACCTGCCACGACGTCTCCAATCCGGTGGTGGGCGATCTGGCGCCCAACAACGGCGCCCAGGTTCCGCTGCCGCCAGGCAGCTACAGCGGCACCCCCGGAACGCCGGTGGCGACCAAGGCCGCGTTCAACAACCCGCCTTATGCCTATGGCGTGGTCGAGCGTACCTTCAGCGAACACAAGGCCTCCGCTTTTCCAACGCTGGCGGTAAGCAGTTATTCCACGTTGCCGGCCGAACTCAAGGCCGGCGCGATCCAAGCGGCCTACCAGGCGGCGACCGCGGCCCGCCCGGACGGCAACTACGCTGAAGGCGCGACGCGTTTCTTCACCTGCCAGACCTGTCACCTCTCACCCGTGGCGGGCGAGTCGTCGAACCGCATTCACAACAAACCCGTCGCGCGCAAGGATCTGGCCTTCCACGATCTCACCGGCGGTAATTTCTGGGTGCCGGTAGCGGTCCAATACATGGATACGGCAGGCAAACTCCGCCTGGGCGGCGGTCTCACTCAAGAGCAGAAAGACGCGATGAACGACGGCATCGCGCGCGTCAAGACCACGCTGTCGCGCGCCGCCGCGCTTTCCGTTTCGGGAAATACGCTGAAGGTGGTGAATCTCACCGGCCACAAGCTGATCTCGGGTTATCCGGAGGGCCGGCGTATGTGGCTTAATATGAAGTGGTATGACGCCAAGGGCAAACTGTTGCGCGAGGATGGCCGGTACGGACCGCTGACCGTCACCATCAACGGCGCCAGCCGTACGGTCAATACGCTCCTGGACCTCAACGGAACCAACACGCGCATCTACGAGGTCCGCGGGGCGGTCACGGCCGAGTGGGCGGCGAAACTCATCAAGCAGGGTACGTGGAGGTATACCCCGCTCCAGTTCGATCGTAAAACGGGCGAGGTAGAGCTTACGCTGGACGATCTTGCCAAGGAAGGCAAAGGCGAATATGCCGAAACTTTCCATTTCATCTTGAACAACTACGTGGCCAGGGATAACCGCATCCCGCCCTATCAGATGAAGTATGACGAGGCGCGCAAGCGCAATATCTTGCCCGTCCCCGCCAGCCAGTACGGCCATCCAAGCTCGGGAGGCAGCTATCGTTACTGGGACGAGCTGGCGTTCAAGCCGCCATCCGGCGCCGCGCGTGCTGCCATCGCTCTGCTTTACCAGCCGACGAGTTGGGAATACATCCAGTTCCTGTATCTCGCCAACCAGCGCAACAACGCCTTCTTGGCGGACACCGGCGCCAACGTTCTCGACGCTTGGCTCAACACCGGCATGGCCGATCCCTACGTCATGGCGTCGACGACCTGGACCAAACCCTAGGGAGAAGACAACGATGAAACCATATAAACTGATTTTTGCTTTCGCGTTGGCGGGATTGTTTCCAAGTTGGGCCGCGGCCGCGTCCACCGATTCCAACTGTGCCAACCCCGACCCGACCAAGAACTGGTATCAAGGCACCTACATATGCCCCGATGAGGCCGCGATCCCGAATACGCCGGAAGGCGACATGATCCGTTACGGCAAGGAGTTGCTGACAAAAACTTATAAATACTTGACGCAACTCGGCGTAGTGCCGGCCTACAGTATCGGCAATCAGCTCTCCTGTACCAACTGTCACATGGAGGAAGGCCGGTCCGCCAGTGGCACTCCGTGGGCGGTGGTGTATTACAAATACGGCGGCGGGGATGCGCACGTCGCGCCTACCGCGGGCTCGTACTCGGCGCGCATCAACCAATACCTCACCAACGTGGGTCGCATCCAGGATTGTCTGCAACGCTCCATGAACGCGCAGACGAACGTGCTCTCGGCCGACAGCTACGAGATGCAATCCATGATCTCGTATTTCAAGTGGCTCAGCACGGGTGTGCAGTGGGGGGCGGATTTGGGCGGTGGGGTGACGCTGACCGACTGGCGCCAAGTTAAGGGCCAGGCGTCGCCCTCGATCGCGCTGTTGACGCGCGCGGTCAATCCGGTGCGCGGTCAAACCGTATACGAGGAGAACTGCGCCGCGTGCCACGGCTCCGACGGCGAAGGACTGTGGAACCCCGCCACGCAGACCTATATATTCCCAGCCCTGTGGGGCCCGCGCAGCTTCAACAATGGCGCCGGCATGTACCGCCTGCGCACCGGCACCCCGTGGATGAAGGCCAATATGCCGTATGGCTGGGCGAACGCGACCGATACGACGCGGCAACTGAGCCTGGATGACGCCTGGGATGTGATGGCTTATGTGGTCTATAGCAACCGGCCGGTGTGGTGGAACTATCTCAACGACTGGAACTGTCAGCCGGTCGGTAACCGGACCTGCGACAAGATCGTGGGCGGGATATCGATCGGTCCCGATGGCGTGCCGGATTGGATGCGCAAGCCACCCGAGACCGGTTACTCGGTTTTCTATCCACGTTTCGACGGCAGCCACTACACCCAGGACACGGCGTATCCCCAGGTTTTCCCGGACGCTCAGCACCTGTACGGTCCGTGGCAGGACATGCTTAACCTGCAAACAAAAATTATCAGCGACTTTCAGCTGTGCGGCCACAGTCCTTGTCCCTGAAATCGCCGGAGCGATTGAACCGCCGCGCCGCGAAAAACTAAAAACCGGACGCGACTGACGCACCCACGCGCCCACCGCCAAGGGTGGGCGCGTGGGTGTTCGCAGTTCCTAGTCCTGACGCGATCAACAGTGACGCGTTTGTAGGGAAGAATATTCTGCACGCTGTATGGCTTGTCCTCGATCGTGGGGTTACGCATGGGCAACGACGGAGACTATCGGGTAGAAAAATCGGGCATCGTTGCAACGATCGGGTATTCCTACCCGGGAAATCCGCATCGAAATTTTCCCCCATCCATCCCCGAACGGCGTCGGCAGCGGGCTAAGTCATTGCCATTCAAGGCATTGCCACAAACCGCGAAATGATCGCGCCAGTCGCCGAAGTGTGGCACGGCGCTTGCTATCTAAGCGGCACTGCGTTCCTGGCGCCACCCCGGCCTGCCAAGGGCGCGGCTCATTCATCAAGACAGCACCATTAGGAGGCTTATGTTATGAAAAAATCCACATGGCTTAGCGCCGCGTTGCTCGTGGCGGGAATGCTCCAAGGGACATCCGCGACCGCCGGCGATGGCACCGTGCGGCTGATCCAAATCGGCGACATCCACGGGCACCTGGTTCCCCGACCCAACGTGCGCAGCGACAGCACCGGCAAGCTGGAAGGCGGCCTAGCGCGCATGGCCACCATCATCAAGCAGATCCGCGCCAAATCGATGGTGGGCAAGACAAACACCTCGCTGCTCATCAACTCCGGCGACACCGTGCAAGGCTCGGCCGAGGCGCTGTTCACGCGCGGGCAGGCCCTGATCGACGTCGTCAACTTGCTCGGCATAGACGCCGATAACCCGGGCAACTGGGACTTTCTTTACGGTACGGCGCGTTTCGAGGAGACCTTCAAGGGAGCAAACGGCAAGGCGCCGCTCGCGAACTGGCACGCGCTGGCGTCCAATCTCTACTACACCAACCAGTTTGACGACACCGCGGTGTGTGCGCTCACGGGCACGGACCCGGCGACGGGCACGGTGCGTCCCTACAAGCGCGTGCTGCCGACCTACATGATCAAGCAGGTGGGCAAGGTGAAGGTCGGCATCCTCGGCTTCACGACGCAGCGCGGCATTCCGACCGTCGGGCTCAAGGTTACCACCGGTTACCAGTTCACCAACGCCCAGACCGAGCTGCCCTGCTTCATCAACGTGCTGCGCAACCAGGAGAAGGTCGACCTACTGGTGATGATCTCGGAGCTCGAACTCTCGAAGAATATCAAGCTGACCGAGGCGAACGCCGGCGTGGACGTGGTGCTGAGCTCGGACATGCATGAGAAGACGGTGCAGCCGATCGTGATCCACCACGCCAACGCACCGGACACGCTCCTCGTCGAGGAAGGCCAGGACGGCACCATGGTGGGCGAGATGAAACTGGAGATCGAGTCAGGCAAGGTGGCGGAATGGGAATTCTATCCCCACATCGTCACTGACAATATCCATGAGGATCCGACCGTGGCGGCCAAGGTCGCGCAGGTGCGCAAGCCCTTTCTGACTGGGACCTTCGTGCCGGGCCAGCAGGTGACCGTGGGCGGCAACACGACCACCCTGCTGCGGCCGGTGGACGAGATCATCGCCTACACCCAGGTGGACCTGCACCGCTCGAACTTCATGGACGAGGATATGCCGGCGGTCGTCGAGGGCTCGTCACACGACCTCATCACCGACGCCATGCGTTGGGCGGCGGCCACCGACGCCGCCTCTATCCGCGGATTCCGCTACGGCACGCACGTGCCCGCCGGCTGGCCGATCCGGATGAACGACGTCTATCATTACATCCCGATCGCGGCCAAGCTCGGGCGTTCCACCAAGGCCTGTGGAGCCGACCTGAAAACCCAGGTGGAGAATTCCACCTCCGCGACGTTCAATCCGGACCCCAACCAGTGGGCGGGCGGCTGGATGTTCGGCTATAACGGCGTCACGTTTGATCTCGACGCCTGCGGCGGTTTCGGTATCCCCGGCATGCCCACGGAGCGCGGCACCAACATCAAAGTGAACGGCGTCGCCGTCGACATCACCGATGCCTACAATCCGACCACCCAGGCCTGCGCGAGCGGTGCTCCGGGATACAAGGTCGCCGGCTACTGGTACGCGGAGGACCCGACCACCATTAACAACTGCTCGCCCTGTCGTGGCCGCTTGATCCAGGTGGTCAAGACCGATGGCTCCGTCGTCGACGTCAATCCCGCCGCGCTGCCGAACAGCACGGACCTGCTCGACGTCACCGAGGCCGTGGTCAAGTACCTGCGGGACGGTCTGGGCGGCACCGTGACCGCCAGCAACCTGCCTATACACCGCCTTAACATCAAGCGCCTGCCGACCATCAATCCGTATCCGTTCAAGGTCATTCAGCCGCTCAACGGAGCGACGGCCGCGACCTGTCCGGTCCTATAAGCGTTCGGTTGAACCCGACCCGCGGCCCAGCAAAACGCCGGGCCGCTTTTGGCATCCAATTCAACGTGGAAAGTCTGAGTTGAAACACGGTGGGAACGGCTCTTTTCGACCGAGGCTGTGTGAAAACATACGAACGCCATACCCCAGTGGAAGCTCGATGCCATTCGCGCTCAGCCTCGACCGAGATGTAGTCCTAACGCCTCGCGAAGCTCGGTGACACCTCGGACTACGGCGCCATCGCTTCGCTCTCCCTGGCGCGCAGCGTTCGCAGACGCCTTCGGCGATGAAGTCATCGAGCGCGATCCGATGTCGCGCATCAAGAACCTTAAACGCACACGCGCACCTGAGCCGGACCCGTTTTCTCGGGCGGAAATGAAGGACTTTCTGGAGCACTGCGGCTGGCGGGGCCATCTTTCACAACCCGCGGCACAACGCACCGTGGACCGGCCCGAAAGCGCTAGCCAAGGGCCCATGGGCAGTGGGTCCTACGCCAGGCGAAGGTGTGCTACCGGAACCTTTATCAGACGCGTCACACCTATGCATCCATACTGCTCACGGCTGGCGAAGACCCGATGTGGGTGGCGCAGCAGATGGGGCACAAGGACTGGGGAATGATCCGCAAGATCTACGGTCGTTGGATCCCCGAGATGCGGCCGGAAGCGGGCAACCGCGCGGCCGCCCCGCCTTGGGGCAATTTTGGGGCAAAACCGGGACGACTCAGGACGGTTTGGGACAACCTGGGGCAATGACGAAAACCCGAGTAATCCCACGAAAGAATGGCGGAGCGGACGGGACTCGAACCCGCGACCCCCGGCGTGACAGGCCGGTATTCTAACCAACTGAACTACCGCTCCCGGTCTCTTGGTGGGTGCTGAGGGGTTCGAACCCCCGACATTCGCCTTGTAAGGGCGACGCTCTACCAACTGAGCTAAGCACCCGGAGGCGAACGGCCTCCCCCAAAGGGGCGGCTAGTTTAGGGCATCCTTCAGGCCTTTGCCAGACTTGAATTTGGGCGCCTTGGAGGCCGGGATGGTGATCATCTCTCCGGTTCGCGGATTGCGTCCGCTGCGTTCAGACCGGTTACTTACTGAAAACGTGCCGAAACCGGAAAGTGTTACGGAATCACCCTCACGCAGCGTACCGGCAATAATGTCCAGTACGGCTTCGACGGCGCGAGCGGCGGCGGACTTGTTGAGTTCAGTGGATACAGCAACTTTATCGATCAGATCGGTTTTATTCACGTTAACTCCTCTTGCTGGATGTGGTGAACTGGATTCCCGAAAAGCCTTTGCTGCTGAAACTAAACGGCGCGCCAAAAAAACTCAGACGCGTCGCACGTTTTATACAAGCGTGGAAAAACCTTGTCAAGAAAGATATGCGCGACGCGGTTTATCAAAACACCCCGTCGCGGGCCAGAGACAACAAAAGCTTCTCCCTCCACTTGAGGGCGGTTGGCAGGGTCGCCTCGCCCTGTCAGTGCGTCCGAACCGGATTGGCGGTATCGGGCGCTTCAGGAGGCTTGGCAGCCTCCGCAATCTTCGACTCGTCCAGCGGCTCGGGTATATGCTCAAGCGCCGCTTCCAGCACCTGATCGATCCACCGCACCGGGCGGATGTCGAGGTTGTCACGGATGTTTTTGGGGATCTCGGTAAGGTCCTTGCGGTTCTCCTCCGGGATCAGTACCACCTTCAGATTGCCGCGATGCGCCGCGAGCAGTTTCTCCTTGAGCCCACCGATGGGTAAAACCTCGCCGCGCAGCGTGATTTCGCCGGTCATGGCGACCTCGGCGCGCACCGGGATTTTGGTCAGGGCCGAAACCATGGCCGTGCACATGGCGATGCCGGCGCTGGGACCGTCCTTCGGCGTGGCGCCTTCCGGCACGTGCAGGTGGAAATCATGCTTCTGGTAGAAATCCGGCATGATGCCGAGCTTGGCGGCGCGCGCGCGCACCACGCTCATCGCCGCCTGAATGGATTCCTGCATGACGTCGCCGAGCTTGCCGGTAATGGTCAACTTGCCTTTGCCCGGCACGATGGTGGCCTCGATGGTAAGCAATTCACCACCCACCTCGGTCCACGCCAGGCCCGTCACCTGTCCGACCTGATTACTCTGCTCAGCGGTACCGTAGCGGAAACGTTGTACGCCCAGATATTTTTCCAGGCTTTTAGGCGTGACAGAAATCATCTTTTCCGCCTTGTCCTTGTTGAGCAGCAATTCCTTGGTTACCTTGCGACAGATCTTGGCGATTTCGCGCTCAAGATTGCGCACGCCTGCTTCCCGACTGTAATAGCGGACGATGTCACGGATAGTTTTTTCAGACAGATGCAACTCGTTTTCCTTGAGTCCGTTATTTTTTAACTGCTTGGGAACCAGATAACGCGTAGCAATATTCACCTTTTCATCCTCGGTATAACCCGAAAGGCGGATAACCTCCATGCGATCCAGCAACGGAGGCGGAATATTCAAAGTGTTCGCCGTGGCGACGAACATGACGTCCGACAAGTCGTAATCGACCTCAAGATAATGATCGCTGAATGCATGGTTCTGCTCGGGGTCAAGTACTTCCAGCAGTGCGGATGACGGATCGCCGCGGAAGTCCATGGCCATTTTGTCCACCTCATCCAGCATGAACAGCGGATTGCGCACCTTCACCTTGGACAGGTTCTGAATGATCTTGCCGGGCAGCGAGCCAATATAGGTACGGCGATGGCCGCGGATTTCGGCTTCGTCACGCACGCCACCCAGCGACATGCGCACGAACTTCCGGTTCGTGGCGCGCGCGATGGATTGGCCCAGCGAGGTCTTGCCGACGCCAGGCGGCCCCACCAGACACAGGATCGGGCCCTTGAGTTTGACTACACGCTGTTGCACAGCGAGGTATTCGAGAATGCGTTCCTTGACCTTATCAAGGCCGTAGTGATCGGCTTCCAGAATCTCCTCTGCCTTCATGAGATCTTTCTGGATTTTACTGCGCTTTTTCCATGGCACGTTTACGAGCCAGTCGATGTAGTTGCGTACGACGGTGGCCTCGGCCGACATGGGCGACATCATCTTGAGCTTCTTCAGCTCGGATTCGGCCTTTTCGCGGGCTTCCTTGCTCATGCCGGCTTTCTCAATCTTCTTCGCCAGCTCTTCGGCCTCGTTCGGACCCTCTTCAAGTTCGCCCAGTTCCTTCTGGATCGCCTTCATTTGCTCGTTCAAATAATACTCGCGCTGACTCTTCTCCATCTGGCGCTTGACGCGACCGCGGATGCGCTTTTCAACCTGCAACAAGTCAATTTCACTCTCGAGCACACCGAGGATTTTTTCCAGGCGCTCGCGCACGTCCTGCACTTCGAGAATTTGCTGCTTGTCCTCGATCTTGAGAGACAAGTGCGCCGCCACCGTGTCAGCCAGACGGCCTGGATCATCGATGCCCGCGAGCGAAGTGAGAATCTCGGGAGGAATTTTCATGTTGAGTTTGACGTACTGGTCAAACTCGTTTAGGACGGAACGCATCAGCGCTTCGCCTTCCTTGTCGGTCAGTGGCAAGGCCTCGAGCATTGCCACCTGCGCGGAGAAGTAGTCTTCCGTCTCCAGATATTTTTGTAACACGGCGCGACGTTCACCCTCGACCAATACCTTGACAGTGCCATCCGGCAACTTCAGCAATTGAAGAATACTAGCGATGGTCCCGATGGTATGAATATTATCCGTCGTCGGATCGTCATCCGAAGCACTCTTCTGCGCCACCAGCATGATTTGTTTACCGGACTCCATGGCTTGCTCGAGGGCGCGTATGGATTTGCGCCGGCCCACGAACAGGGGAATGACCATGTGCGGGAACACGACGACATCGCGCAGAGGAAGAACGGGGATGTTCGTCTCTGACCCTGGAACGACCACGGCTGGTTTGGTGTTTGGCATTTGCGCCTGCAATCGATTGTGTGTGAATGGATATCTTCAAGTTTGGGGGCTAAATGCCCCGATTTCAATCATTCACCGAAGATTATTTTTGAAAAATTCACGAGTTTCAGTCATGCATGCGACGAGTGGCCTATATGGCCATACAAACTGCGTCTGTACACAAATCACCAAGAGTGAAGCGTGACAACGTCGGCCCCACAAGGGGCGAGGCGAGTAAAAAAAGAACCCCGCACTTGGCGGGGTTCTTTATGTGGTGCCAATATGTCACTTAATTAACCGACGCCCGTCGCTTGTCCTGCTCATCGTTCTCGGCGTAGATCACCAGCGGCTTGCTGCCGTCCGTGATAACACCCGATTCGATGATCACCTTTTTCACGTTCTCGCTGGAAGGCAGATCGAACATGACATCCAGCAGGGCACGTTCAAGAATGGAGCGCAGCCCGCGCGCGCCGGTTTTGCGCTCCATGGCACGACGCGCCACCGCCAACAGCGCGTCCTCGCGAATCTCCAGCTCTACCCCTTCCAGTTTGAGGAGCTTGTGGTATTGCTTGGCCAGCGCGTTCTTGGGCTCCGTCAGGATTTGGATCAGCGCCCGCTCATCGAGCTCGTCCAAGACAGCCACTACCGGTAACCGTCCGACGAATTCCGGAATCAGGCCGTATTTGATGAGATCTTCCGGTTCCACCATGCGCAGGACTTCCCCGGTTTTTTTGGCGTTCTCTTTGCTGCGAATCTCGGCATGAAACCCGATGCCGGTTCTCTCGCTGCGGCTTTGAATAACTTTTTCCAGCCCCGAGAATGCACCACCGCAAATGAATAGGATATTGCGTGTATCTACCTGCAGAAATTCCTGCTGCGGATGCTTGCGTCCACCCTGAGGCGGTACCGAGGCGATCGTACCCTCGATCAGCTTGAGCAACGCCTGCTGCACACCTTCACCCGACACATCACGGGTAATCGAGGGATTTTCCGACTTGCGCGAAATCTTGTCGATTTCGTCAATATAGACGATACCCTTCTGCGCCTTCTCAACATCATAGTCACACTTCTGAAGGAGCTTCTGGATGATGTTCTCGACGTCCTCGCCGACATAACCCGCCTCGGTCAACGTCGTGGCATCGGCGATCGTGAACGGTACATTGAGCAAGCGCGCCAGGGTTTCAGCGAGCAGCGTCTTGCCCGAACCCGTCGGTCCAACGACCAGGATATTACTCTTGGAAAGCTCGACCTCGCCGATCTTGCCTTCGTTTTCAATGCGCTTGTAGTGGTTGTAGACCGCGACCGATAGCACCTTCTTGGCGTCGGTCTGACCGATTACATACTCGTCGAGAATCTGATGTATCTCGTGCGGGGTGGGAAATTTCTTCTTGGCATTGGCGGCATTTTTCTCTTCCTGAACCTCTTCGCGGATGATGTCGTTGCACAGCTCGACACATTCATCGCAAACAAATACGGAAGGACCGGCAATCAGCTTACGCACCTCGTGCTGGCTCTTGCCGCAGAACGAACAGTACAGGAGCTTTTCACCCTTGCCATCGCCCCTGCCCGTGTGGTTGTTATCAGCCATCCTTAAACCTCACTATCGATTAAGGACCTTGCCGCAAAGAATGCGGGTTTCCGTGGTCATTTGCAAGCATTTATCAGCTACTTTACCGACATTCTACCTTAAATTTATAGCATATCCCGCGGAAAGTGCACCTGCTTTTTAGCTACGCTTCTCGATAACCGCATCTATCAGCCCAAATCCCTTGGCCTCCTCACCATCCATGAAATAATCGCGGTCGGTATCTTCCTTAATTTGATCCATGGTGCGGCCAGTATGATTGACCATGATCTGATTCAGCCGCTCACGCACACGCAGAATCTCGCGGGCATGGATATCGATATCCGTGGCCTGGCCCTGAAAGCCACCCATGGGCTGATGTACCATCATGCGGGAATGCGGTAAGGCAAATCGTTTGCCCTTGGCACCTCCGGTAAGAATCAGAGCCCCCATGCTGGCCGCCTGACCGATACACACGGTGCTGACATCCGGCTTGATGAATTGCATGGTATCGTAAATAGCCAAGCCTGCATTCACCGCACCGCCCGGCGAGTTGATATAAAGATGTATGTCTTTGTCGGGATTCTCGGATTCGAGAAACAGCAATTGCGCCACCACCAGGTTTGCCATGTGGTCCTCGACGGGGCCCACGAGGAATACTACGCGTTCCTTGAGCATCCGCGAGTAAATATCGTAGGCGCGCTCGCCACGACCCGTGGTCTCGATGACCATGGGGACCAGGCCCAAGGCCTGGGGATTCAGCACACTGCCAAGCTGTCCGGTATCTTTCATTATCTCGTTCCTTCTGTTAATCGGCATTCTCTATGCATGTCTATACATATAGAGTGTATATGACCACTTTATTGAACTACGGTCTCAATCTTCAACAGTTCCTGAAAACTCACTGGCTTTTCGGTAATTTCGGCGGAAACCAGAAGGTCTTCAACCACCTTTTCTTCCATGGCCAGGCTTTCGATTTCGCTCAGCCGTTCCGGTTTTTCATAATGCCACTGAATGAACTCCTGAGGCGACTCGTAATCGGCTGCCATTTCCTCAAGCCGCGCGCGCACTCTGGCCGGGTCGGGGACAATCCCACGGCTGCGGATGAATTCACCCAAGATTAGACCCAAGGCTACACGGCTGCGGGCACGCCTCTCATAGGCGGCCTCGTCACCTGCATTTATACCACTCGATACGTCGCTGTTCTTTAGGCGCTGAACTTCAGCATCGAGCAGGCTGCGGGGCACTTCAACCGGATTTGCATCCAACAACAACTTGAGCGCGCGCGCCCTCACAATGGCGCGCGCGCGACCACTCGCTTCACGCTCCAAATTGGATTTCACATCGGACCGTAACGCATCAAGACTTCCGTCTTTTACGCCCAGCTCCCGGGCCAATGCCTCATTCAGTTCTGGCAGCACCGCCTCGGTGACATCGTTGATCTTCACGTCAAAATCCGCCGTCTGTCCCGCCAGCGGGGAATGCCGGTAGTCCGAAGGAAACTTGACCGAAATCCGGCGTGTGTCGCTTATTCTGGCGCCGACAAGACCCTGTTCCATGTCCTCCAGCAGGGCACCGCTGCCAAGCACCACCTGAAAGGCATTGGCCTTGCCGCCGTCGAACTCCTTGCCGTTGATGTGGCCGACGAAGTCAATGGTGAGCCGATCGCCCAGATTGGCCGCACGCTCAACCTGTTTCCAGCTGGCGCGCTGCTTGCGAATGGTTTCCAGCGTGCGGTTCACGTCATCTTCGCCCACCGTTACCACCGGACGCTCGACGCGCACGCCCGTCAGGTCAAAGCGCTTTACCTCCGGGAAAATTTCAAATTCCACGGTGTACTCAAGCTGCTCGCCCCGCACAAACGGTTTACGGTTCACCTTCGGGTCACCGGCTGGGCGCAAACCCTGGCTGCCGATGGCTTCGTATAGCGTGGTTTGGACCAGTTCTCCAGCCACTTCGTCCATCAGTCGCCCGCCATACTGGGCCTCCACCATTTTGAGAGGCACCTTGCCCGGACGAAAACCAGGCAACTTCACCTCCTTCGACAAACGCTGAAGTCTGGCATTGAATTCTTTCTCTACCTGGTCCGCCGGCACCGCGACTTTCAAACGCCTCCCGAGCGTGCCGATGGTTTCAACCGAAACTTGCATTGGAAAACCCCACAATCAATGAACAATAAAATGTTGAACTGGCTGCATTTTGGAGAGGATCATACCGATTTGCCGCGGGCAGGCCAACAACATACGTCTTTCAGGCAAAAAACGGAGGTGGTGCGAATGGAGAGACTCGAACTCCCACGGGTTGCCCCACTGGAACCTAAATCCAGCGCGTCTACCAGTTCCGCCACATTCGCAGTAATACCGGGCACAGTATAGCGCCAAGCTGCCCGACTCCGGCCAGCCAGGCCTCACCGCAATACCGGGGGATGGACGGAATTGCCAGGGAGAAACGACTTTCCTCAAAAAGCACCCAACGGTGCAAAAAAATGGTGGGCCGTGGTGGGCTCGAACCACCGACCCGCTGATTAAGAGTCAGCTGCTCTACCAACTGAGCTAACGGCCCAAATTTCAACTTACATACATGCCATCCATGGCGAGACAGCAAACCAATTCTGTACCCCGGCCCAGACATCCATGTCTGGGCGCTCGCCGGGACGAAGACACGTCAAGTGTCTTCGTCTGTTCCCGGCTCGCCCAACTGAGCTAACGGCCCGGGTCAAAAAATTGGGGTGAGCGATGGGATTCGAACCCACGACAACCGGAATCACAATCCGGGACTCTAACCAGCTGAGCTACGCCCACCATAGATGATCAAATCACCGGATATTATACCTGCGATGAATCTATCTGCTCCACTCGGAAATGGCGCGCCCGGCAGGAATCGAACCTGCGACCCCCAGCTTAGAAGGCTGGTGCTCTATCCGTTGAGCTACGGGCGCCGGCGAAACACCCGCACATTACATCCCAAGCATCACCCGCGTGCAATTGAAAATGGTCGGGGTAGAGGGATTTGAACCCACGACACCCTGCTCCCAAAGCAGGTGCGCTACCAGGCTGCGCTATACCCCGATTGGTACTCACGCCAGACACCGCTCGTGCGCACCGATTCGCGAACACTCGCCAAAATCAGTACGGCGGCGCGAGGCCGGAACTATACGCACCGCTCCCGGGACCGTCAATTTGGCGTGCCTGAATTATAGGTTAAAAACGCGGTGGATACGCTTGGCGCACTGCCGTGGTGCATGCGATGATGCGCCGGGCACATTCATCCGCGCCGTGGCTTGATATTGACCCGGCACGATTGTGCTTGAACGAAGATTGTGGCGATGGACATTGCGCAGTCTTGGCAGACACACGGATATGCCGGGTCAATATCAAAATTATTAATGATTTTCGATTATTGAGGCGACAAGATGGCCTTGATAGCGATAGGGCAAAAATAGACCAGCGGAAATTTTCAAGTTAATTCACGCCGCCTCAATAATCATGAGCGCACGCATCCTCGACGGAAAGAAGATCGCACAAGAACTGCGCACCGAAATCAAACAACGGGTTGATCGCCGCCTTGCAGCAGGCAAACGACCGCCCGGGCTCGCCGTTCTCAAGGTCGGCAATGAAGCCGCCTCGGAGGTTTACGTGCGCCATAAACGCGAGGCCTGTGCCGAAGCCGGGCTTATCTCTTTCGATTACGACCTGCCGTTAGATATTTCCCAGGAAAAAATCCTCTCCCTCATCGACCAACTGAATACGAATCCGGATGTGGACGGCATCCTGGTACAGCTGCCGCTACCCAAGCACATCGATCAAACAGTCATCATTGAGCGCATCAGTCCTACCAAAGATATCGATGGATTTCATCCTTACAACATCGGCCGGCTGGCCCAGCGTATCCCGCGTCTACGCCCCTGCACACCGTTCGGCATTATGCGCTTGCTCCAGACCACCGGTGAGGCACTGGAAGGCAAGGAAGCTGTCGTGGTAGGCGCTTCTAATATCGTTGGACGTCCTATGTCACTCGAGCTGTTGCTGGCCGGCTGCACCGTCACCACCTGCCACCGCTACACCCGAGACCTGGCCGGACATGTCGCCCGCGCCGACGTGCTGGTAGTCGCCGTCGGTAAACCTGGCATGGTCAAGGGTGACTGGGTCAAACCCGGTGCCATGATTATCGACGTTGGTATCAATCGGCTTCCGGACGGAAAATTGGTTGGCGACGTGGAGTTCGAAACTGCCAAACAGCATGCCGGGTGGATCACGCCGGTGCCGGGCGGTGTCGGACCGATGACCGTGGCTACATTGTTACTAAATACGCTGGAAGCCACAGAATATCGCGAGAACAATAAATGTTAATATGGCGTCAATCACAGACGCAAATGAGATAACCCGTCGTGCAACGCAGTAAAAATTCACCCGCCGGTTCCGCCGCATCATCGCCATTGCTGCACATCGACACCGCGCGCCTGTATCGGGATGGAGTCGGCGCGGAAGGCATAGACAGAACCGAGATCCAAACGCTGGCGCCGGAACTCCGGCGCGCTCATCAGGCAGTCATCGATAAATCCGCGGGCGGGCTGAATGCCGAATTCGCCTGTCTCAACCTGCACGACAACATGTCGGAATCGCTGCCACAGATCGAGGCGGCGGCGGAGCAACTACGCCGTTTCGAGGATATCGCCGTCATCGGCATCGGCGGCTCCAGTCTCGGTGCCAAAGCCGTGTATCAGGCGCTGAACGTGGATGAACCCGGCGCGCGACAGGTCCGACTGCATTTTCTGGAAAACATCGATCCCCGCCATCTGGATTCGTTTATACGAAACCGGTCGGCCGAAAAAACAGCGGTTATTTGCATCAGCAAGTCGGGCGGCACGATTGAAACGATCGTCCAATATTTGATTATTCGCGAGTGGCTGATAAAGCAACTTGGCAAAGACAGGGCACGTCAACACCAGTGGATCATCACCGATCCGGCACAGGGATGGCTGCGCGATCTGGCCCAGCGCGAATCGATTCCGTCACTATCGGTCCCGCCGCGAGTCGGCGGGCGTTATTCTGTCTTGACTGCCGTGGGCCTGTTGCCACTGGCGGCGGTCGGCGTGGATATCCGTCGCCTGCTCGCCGGCAGCGCGGCCAATGCGGCGCGCTGTATCTCGGACAATACTTCGAGCAATCCGGCGCTGGAAATGGCCGCCCTGTTCTATCTGCTCGACACCCGCCGCAACAAGCGCGTCTCGATCATGATGCCTTATGCCGACTCGTTGCAGTTATTGGGGGACTGGTATCGCCAGCTGTGGGCGGAATCTCTCGGCAAGCGCAGGGGCGAAAAGCCGGATGATCCTCCCGCGGGAACATTGCCGGTAACGGCGCTGGGCACGGTAGATCAGCATAGCCAATTGCAGATGTACCTCGAGTCGCGCCGTGACAAGATTTTTACCTTTATGGCGATCGACCACTGGCAGCAAAATCCGCTCATTCCACTTTCCGATGATGATCGGAAATCCTTTTCGTATCTCGAAGGCAAACGCATGCAAGATGTTCTCGATGCCGAATTCCAAGCCACGAGCGAGGTGGTCACGGAGGCCGGCCACCCAAACATGACGCTGCGCCTGCCGACACTCGACGTCCATACGCTGGGCCAATTGATCGACCTTTATCAACGTGCCACGGTCTATGCCGGCCTGTTGTATGGCATCAATCCACTGGATCAGCCCGCCGTGGAAAAAGGCAAGAAGCTGGCTATCCAGCTACTCAGCGGTGGCCGCCGTTCGTAATTTCGCAACGCGCGCCGTCCACAACGCCGCGGGTAAACGGATATACTATTGGCCCGCTTGGTGTCATGTAACATCGTAACAACGGAGAAAAACGCATGCGGCAGTACCTCGACCTGATGCGCCATGTGATGCAGCACGGTGCCCGCAAGGATGATCGTACAGGCACCGGGACGCTCTCCGTATTCGGCCACCAGATGCGCTTCGACCTGGCCCAGGGATTTCCCCTCCTCACCACCAAAAAGGTTCATACCAAATCCATCATCCACGAACTGCTGTGGTTCCTGCGTGGCGACACCAACATCCGCTACCTGAAGGAACACGGTGTCAGCATCTGGGACGAATGGGCCAATGCAAACGGCGATCTCGGCCCGGTATACGGCTCCCAGTGGCGTTCCTGGCCCACAGCCGATGGCCGTCAGATTGACCAGATCAGCCAGGTGATGCACGACATCCGTCATAACCCGGATTCGCGCCGCTTGATTGTCAGCGCCTGGAACGTGGCCGAGATCGATCGCATGGCGTTGCCTCCCTGCCATCTGTTGTTCCAGTTCTACGTGGCCCAGGGCCGGCTCTCCTGCCAGCTGTACCAACGTAGCGCCGATATCTTTCTCGGCGTGCCGTTCAACATCGCCTCTTACGCCCTGCTGACCACGATGATCGCCCAGGTCACCGGCCTCAAGCCCGGAGAATTCATACACACGCTCGGCGATGCCCATCTTTACCTGAACCATCTCGAACAAGTGCAGACACAACTCGCACGTGAACCGCGTTCTTTGCCGTCGATACGGCTTAACCCTGAGAAGAGCTCGCTGCTCGATTTCGAGTTCGACGATTTCGAATTGCTGAACTACGACCCCCATCCCTCCATCAAGGCACCCGTCGCGGTGTAATTGCCGTGACCCACTCAAGGCGCGTTTCGCTCATCGCCGCCATGGCGGAGAACCGCGTGATCGGGGTCAACAACACGCTCCCATGGCGGCTGCCAGCCGATCTCAGGCATTTCCGACAGCTCACCACCGGGCATCATGTGATCATGGGGCGGCGCAATTATGAATCCATTGGCAAACCACTGCCTGATCGCACCAATATTGTCATTACACGCAACCCGGTCTATCAAGCACCGGGGTGCCATATAAGGCATTCGCTCGTGGATGCCCTGCAAGGTATTCACGGCGATCCGGAGGTGTTTGTTATCGGCGGTGCAGAAATCTATCGTCAGGCCATGGGCAATGCCGACCGGATTTACCTGACACTGGTGCATGTCGATATCAACGGCGATACCTATTTCCCGGAATTCGATACGCAGGAATGGAACGTGATCGGCCGCACACGGCACGAGGCGGACGAGAAAAATCCTTATGCGTACAGTTTCGTAACTTACGACAGGAAAAACAGGTGATGAAGCGTCTAACTGTTTTGTCGTTGATTTTTATCCTGCCCATACTGGCCGAGGCCGCCGGTCCGTTGGTACCACAAGATAACAACAGCGCCCTGGATTTCTCGCTTCGATTCGCGCGTTCCAAGGTCCCGCTCGACTACGGTAATCGCACCAACGACACCACCAGCCGCTGGCTGGGCGCCAGCCTGCGTGAGAAGGCCGGTAACCGCGTGACGCTGGGGATGTACGGCGGATATGCCTACCTGACCCAGACCAACAACCCCGTGACAGCCGGGGTCGAACTTAGTGGATACCACGCCGGCTTCTCCTTGCACGGCATTCTGCTGGCGGGTCGGCGCGCCTCGCTGTATGGCGCGCTTGAGTACACCTACCAAAAGCTGGATAACAAGACTGATGCCCAGATGGTAGTAATCGATTGGGCGCAACCGCAGGCGCAGATTGGTGTCGAATTGACGCTGGCGCAAAAATGGCGGCTCTACGGCGGCGGAAGCTACGGCAAAATAGACGGCGAGGAACGCGCCAGCGGATCGATCAATCACACGCTGACGTTCACGCGCGGTGCGCAGTCTGGTGGATTTCTCGGTCTCGATCTGAACGTGGAGCCAGACGGTTATGTTGGCATAGAGGCCAGATCTGGCCTGATTCGCAGCGCAGATATTTATTTCAAACGGAGATTCTAAAGCGCGTTGAAGCCGTCTCTAAAAACGTCGCGCAATTTTTTGCGACAGCTCAGGCGATTTGAGACGAAAGTTCTTGCGCCTGTTTCTTCTGAGCATCGCTGCCTTCTGTCATTACCTCTTGCAGAATACTGCGCGCACCTTCGGCATCGCCCATGTCGATATAGGCCTTGGCCAAATCGAGCTTCGTCGCGGCTTCATCCCACTGCGCTGAAGACTCGCCATCGCTCGACGCGCCTGCGGGGGCGTCAAGATCCACATCGGCCACAGCGGCGGGCGCCGCCGGTTCCGGCTCCCACTTGATCTCGTTGTCGGCAGGCGTGGCAGGCGATCCGCCACCGACATCAAAATCAAGCGCGCTGTCCGCCGCGCCGCCCTGATCGAGCGATTCGAGGCCAGCCTTAGTCTTGGCTTTAGGTGATGTCTCTGGCATGGCAACCGAGAAATCATCGCCACCGTCAGCGGGCTTGGTTCCCTCCGCCGCGGGTGTTTCGATGTCAAAATCAAAATCGCCGGCCAATTCCGTTTTTGCAGTTTCGGTAGCAGAAGCCCGGAAATCGACGCCAGCAGGGGCGGTAGCGGTTGTCACGGCGGGCGCCGCCTTGGCGGCGGCTGCGGGCTTGGCGGGAGCGGCGCCCGACGGGGCCTTGCCCGGAGCACCGCCACGGAACATCGGATTGTCCGGATTAAGCTTGCGTCCCATCTCTTCCACTTTTTCCCAAATCTTGCCTCCACGTCCGCCCTGGGCGGCGTAAAGTTCCTCGGCAAGTGTCTCGAACGCGGAAACGTCATTACGCTGGTGATAGATCTCAAGCAGTTTGAGTTTAATCTCCTGACGATCCGGATTCTTGACCATCGCCTCCTTGAGAATTTCCTCGGCCGTTTCGTCGCGTCCGTAGGCGAGATAAACCTCGGCTTCGGCAATCGGGTCCACTTCGTCGGTATGGATGTTGCCCATGCCGCCCTGGCTAAAGTCACTCAGGAACGAGGTATCACCGCCGGTGGTCGCGGCGGCCGGTTGCTGACCCACGACGGTGCCAGTGGTTGCCGACTGCTCGGTGCTGATGGCGTCCGCTGAGAGAATGCTTTCCTCGAATTCAGCAATGGATTTCTGCCGGCGGCGGAAATAGACCAGCGCGATGCCGCCACTCAACAACACCACGATGCCGATAACAGCCGGCATCAACAGATCGCTTTGCACCGCTTCAAGCACGGTGGCCAGAAAATCCTTTTCTTCCGCTGGTGCGGCCGGGAGCGGCGCCTGTTTCTTTGGCGTCGCGGGTGCAGGCTTGGCAGGCGGCAACGGCTCAACCTTGGCCTTCTCCTCCGGTACCGTCGCAGTGGCTTTTCCCACCGGCTTGGGAGCGGGTTCCGGAGGCTTGGCAATAGGCTCCGCTGGCTTGGTTTCCACCGGCTTTGGCTGCTGCGCCATGCTCTGGTTTTCCAGTTCGATCAGGCGCGATTCTTTCTTGAGCTGCGAACGCACCAGGCCAACCTTGTCGCTGAGGTCTTTGTTTTCAAGGCGCTTGGATTCCAGAGATTCTTCCAGCGTAGCGGCGCGTTCCGCCAGCGCCTGCTGTTCACGTGAGGTCGCTTCCTTGGCAGATTCCTTTTCAGCAACCTTCTGGTCCGGCGTGCTCTTTTCTTGCTGCAAGGTGTTGCGCACAATCTTGAGCAGTTCGTCCTGTTTGCCCTTGTCCGTCACCGTCGGCGTCATTTTCGGAGGCTTCGCCGGTGCCTTCTCGGGTTTCGGAACCGTAGCGGGTTTCTCCGGTGCTGCTTCGGGCACTTCCGTCACTTTGATGGCGCTACTCGCGCCTGCCAGCTTCAATTTATATTCCTGCCAGGCATCATACTGTGCGCGGAATTCACGCCGCGCCTGAGAGGATGTGGTCGACCCCACTTCCTCACGCTCGGGCATCTTGAGAATCTTCCCCGCTCTCAGATTGTTGACGTTGTTGCCGAAAAAGGCGTCCTTGTTGGTACGATAGATCGCCAGGATCACCTGTTCGACGCTCACGTCGCGATTGTCGGCGCGCGCCTTCTCGGCGATACGCCACAGCGTGTCGCCCTGCTTAACGTTGTATTCCGTCATCTGTCCCATTACCGGAACTGGCATCGGCTTGGTTTCAGGCTCCACGGCTGGTGGCGCCACAGGTGCCGGTGTTTCCTCTGCCTTGGGAGCTGCCTCCAGAGGTTCCACCTTCGGTGCAACGGGTTCTTCCGGTGCCGCACCCTGAGCCACCTCCGGCGGTCCAAGTTTCCGCCCTTCCGGCGCCGTCTCTGATGGTGGAACTTCCTTGGCTACTTCTTCTTTGGAAGGCGCTACTTCTGCTTTAGGTTCCTCGGGTATTTTCTGCTCTTCCGGTTTGGCAACGATCGGCGGGGTTTCTGCCTTTGTCATTTCCGCCTGCGGTGCCTCGGCGACAGGTGCGGGTACGACTGGCACCGGTGGTTGTGCCTCTGGTACAGGTTCTGACGCCGGCGGAGTTACAACGGGTGTTTCAACGGGAGCAGCCTTGCCGGCAATTTTGTAGGGCGGATCAATCAGCGCGGTGTATTCGCGCACGAGACGGCCGCCCGGCCATTCAACCTGCAGTAACAGATGCAGGAAGGGTTCGTTAATCTGCTGATCGGTGCGCAGCTGAAGAAAATGACGGCCGTCGGATTTCCGATCGACCACGAATTTGAGCTCAGACAGAAATGGAAGAAGCTCCACCCCTGCGTCATCGAAATCGGAACGTGACGCCAGTGAAACGGTAAGCCCTTTCAGCTCCTTCTCGGTGATGGAAGTAAATTCAATCTCGGCATTGAGTGGTTCATTCAGGGCGGAGAGAACTTTCAGCTTGCCCAATGCCAGTGCATGACCGGCAACCGGGAACAACGCCATGATGCTAATCAGCATCCATCTTGAAATGAGCGCTATTCCCCTCCTGTTCCGAAACATCCTGTACACCCCTTTTGTAGTCAACGGGCTTCCTTGTCCAAAGGCCTTATAAGACCGGGAGTTAGGCAATTAAATAGCAATGCTCTTTATAAACCTCAATTAACTATAGCGTACAGAAGAATTTTTACCAGACATCCCGTTACCAGCATACTGTCGTACACCCTTGAATTTAGCTGTAATCTGTAATAATGAGGCCAGCCACTGGCATGACCGCCAGAACCGGACCGCATCTGTATTCGGCCATATCTGACGTATTTTCAGCTTTCTATTTTTATATAGTCGCGTACCCGACTGACATCAATGTACCAGCGAAATCGCGTTTCAGGCCGGAAAAACCGGTATTCAGGGAGCTAGCGATTATCTAGCAGGATACGCAACATACGCCGCAAAGGTTCGGCCGCGCCCCACAGGAGCTGGTCGCCGACCGTGAAGGCGCCCAGGTAATCCATACCCATATTCAGTTTGCGCAGGCGTCCGACAGGCACCGTAAGCGTGCCTGTCACCGCTGCCGGGGTGAGTTCGCGCATGCTCTTGTCGCGCTCGTTCGGCACCACCTTCACCCACGCATTGTGCGACGCCAGCATGGCATTGATTTCGTCCAGCGGCACATCCTGCTTGAGTTTGATGGTGAACGCCTGGCTGTGGCAGCGCATGGCACCGACACGCACGCAGATACCATCGATCGGAATCGGCTTCTCGGAACGGCCGAGGATCTTATTGGTCTCGGCCTGACCCTTCCATTCCTCTTTCGACTGGCCGCTGTCGAGCTGCTTGTCGATGTAAGGAATGATCGAACCCGCGAGCGGTACGCCGAAGAATTCCTTTGGGTACTTGTCGCCGCGGATGTGATCGGCAACCGCGCGATCGATATCCAGAATCGCCGAAGCTGGATCATCGAGCCCGTCTTTCACGGCTGAGTGGACACTGCCCATCTGCTTCACCAGCTCGCGCATGTTGTTGGCGCCGGCACCCGAAGCGGCCTGATAAGTCATCGACGTCATCCACTCGATGAGCCCAGCCTTGAACAGTCCGCCGAGCGCCATGAGCATGAGCGACACCGTACAGTTACCGCCGATGTAATTCAGCGTGCCGTTCTTGAGGCCTGCCTTGATGACATCGAGATTGACCGGATCAAGAATAATGATGGCCTCCTTGTCCATGCGCAGGCTGGAGGCTGCGTCGATCCAGTAGCCCTTCCAGCCAGCGGCGCGCAGTTTGGGGAATATTTCGGAGGTGTACTCACCACCCTGACAGGTGATGATAAGATCCATCGCCTTCAGTTCATTGACATTCTTCGCATCCTTGAGCGGCGGCACGTCCTTGCCGATCGCAGGGCCCTTGCCGCCGACGTTCGACGTGGTGAAGAACACTGGCTCGATATGATCGAAATCCTTCTCCGCCTGCATGCGACCCATGAGCACTGAGCCCACCATGCCACGCCAACCCACCAGACCTACCCGCTTCATTATCATGTCCTCGTCAAATGACCGTTATAGCGCCGCCGTTACGGCGTCGCCCATTTCCTTCGTGCCGACTTTCTTCATTCCGTCGGTGTAAATATCGCCCGTACGCAGGCCCTGATCGAGCACCCGTGCCACCGCCTGTTCGATCTTGCCGGCAAGAGCCGGCTCATTGAGCGTATAGCGCAGCATCATGGCCACGGAAAGTATCGTCGCCAAGGGATTGGCCGCGCCCTTACCGGCGATGTCCGGCGCCGAGCCGTGGATCGGTTCGTACATGCCCTTGTTGGCCGCATCGAAGGAGGCCGACGGCAGCATGCCGATGGAACCCGTTAGCATCGCTGCTTCATCTGACAGAATGTCACCGAATATGTTTCCGGTCACAATGACGTCGAACTGCTTGGGCGCGCGGACCAATTGCATCGCAGCGTTGTCCACGTACATATGGCTCAATTCGACATCCGGATAATCTTTCGCAACCCGCAGCACTACCTCGCGCCACAGGCCAGAGGTTTCCAATACATTCGCTTTCTCGACCGAACAGAGTTTCCGGCGGCGCTTGCGCGCGGCCTCGAACGCCACCCGCGTCACGCGCTCTACTTCATGTTCGGCATAGACCATGGTGTTGAATCCCTGGCGCTCTCCGCTCTCAAGCGTGCGCACCCCGCGCGGCTCGCCGAAATAGATATCACCCGTCAGCTCACGCACGATCAACAGATCGAGCCCTGCCACAATCTCGGGCTTGAGCGTCGAGGCAGAGGCCAATTGCGGATAGAGAATGGCGGGGCGCAAGTTGGCAAACAGCTTAAGCTCGGAGCGCAGGGCCAGGAGAGCTTTTTCCGGACGCAACTCGCGCGGCAGCGTATCCCACTGGGTGCCGCCCACGGCCCCGAGTAGCACGGCATCCGCCTGTCGCGCCAGTTTCAGCGTCGAATCCGGCAGTGGATGCTTGTGAGCCTCATACGCCGTGCCACCTACAAGGGCCGTTTCCATTTCGATTTTGAGGCCGAAATCCCGGCGCAGGCGCTCGAGTACTTTGACCGCCTCAGCAATCACCTCGGGCCCGATACCGTCGCCCGGCAATATCGCAATCTTCCTGATCATGATTCGTTCCTTTATTTCGCGAAGAGCCACGGCGCTTCTTTCCGGCGCCGCGCTTCGTACGCCTTGATTTCGTCCACGTGCTGTAGCGTGAGCCCGATGTCATCGAGCCCATTCAACAAGCAGTGTTTGCGGAAGGCGTCAATCTCGAATTTGAATACCTTGCCCGCGGGTGTTGTGACTGTCTGCGCGGCAAGATCTACCGTGAGCCAGTAACCCGACGTCGCCTCGGTTTCCCGGAACAGTTGATCGACGGCAGCGCGATCAAGCACGATCGGTAACAAACCATTCTTGAAACTGTTGTTATAAAAAATATCGGCATAGCTCGGCGCGATGATCGCACGGAAACCGTAATCCATCAGCGCCCACGGCGCATGCTCGCGTGAGGAGCCACAGCCGAAATTATCGCGTGCCAGCAAAACCTGCGCGCCCTGGTAACGCGACTGATTCAATACGAAATCCGGATTGAGGCGGCGCTTGCCATGGTCCATCCCCGGTTCACCCGGATCGAGATAGCGCCAGTCATCGAACAGGTTCGGCCCGAAGCCGGTGCGCTTGATCGATTTCAGATATTGTTTCGCGATGATCGCGTCCGTGTCCACGTTGGCACGATCCAGCGGCATTGCAAGACCTGTCAGTTTTTCAAACTTTTGCATTAGTAAATCTCCCGCACATCCACGAAATGTCCCGCGATGGCCGCGGCCGCGGCCATCGCGGGACTCACGAGATGGGAGCGTCCGCCGGCGCCCTGGCGGCCCTCGAAGTTGCGGTTGGAGGTCGAGGCGCAACGCTCGCCCGGTTCGAGCCGGTCAGCGTTCATGGCCAAACACATCGAACACCCCGGTTCACGCCATTCAAAACCGGCTGCGCGGAAAATTTTGTCCAAACCTTCTTTTTCGGCTTGCACTTTCACCAAACCGGAACCCGGCACCACCATCGCGAGTTTGATGTTGGCTGCCACTTTTTTACCTTTCACCACAGTAGCAGCGGCACGAAGATCTTCGATGCGCGAGTTGGTGCAGGAGCCGATGAAAATCTTGTCGAGCGAAATTTCGCGCATTGGCGTCCCCGGTTTGAGACCCATGTACTTGAGCGCCTGTTGCATGCTGCCACGCTTGACGAAATCGGTTTCCTGGTCTGGATCGGGAACAGCACCGTCCACCGGGACAACCATCTCAGGCGATGTACCCCATGTGACCTGTGGCTTGATGTCGGCGACATTCAACACCACTTCCCTGTCGAACTTGACGTCCGGATCGCTCACCATTCCACGCCAGGCTATTACCGCCCTGTCCCACATTTCGCTTTTCGGTGCGTAAGGTCGGCCACGAACATATTCGATTGTCTTTTCATCCACGGCGATCATACCGGCGCGCGCACCGGCTTCTATCGCCATGTTGCAAACCGTCATGCGTCCTTCGACAGAGAGTTGCATGATTGCTTCTCCGGCAAACTCGATGGCATGGCCCGTGCCGCCGGCCGTGCCGATTTTTCCAATGATCGCGAGCACGATGTCCTTGGCAGTGATGCCGAGAGGAATCTTGCCCTCGACTCGCGCGCGCATGTTCTTCGCTTTCTTCAGGATCAGGCATTGCGTCGCGAGTACATGCTCGACCTCGGAAGTGCCGATGCCGAAGGCGAGCGCTCCGAAGGCGCCGTGAGTCGAGGTATGCGAATCGCCGCACACCACGGTCATGCCGGGCAGGGTCGCACCCTGTTCCGGGCCGATCACGTGCACGATCCCCTGACGGGCATCGTTCATGGCAAATTCAGTAATGCCGTAGTCGTTGCAATTCTGATCGAGGGTTTCCACCTGCAAACGCGACACCGGGTCGGCGATGCCGCGGGCGCGGTCCGTGGTCGGCACGTTGTGATCGGCGGTGGCGAGATTCGCGTCCACGCGCCAAACCTTGCGTCCGGCCAGCTTCAAGCCCTCGAACGCCTGCGGGCTGGTCACTTCGTGTACCAGATGGCGATCGACATAAAGCAGGCTGGTGCCGTCATCGTTCTGACGCACCACATGCGCATCCCAGAGTTTGTCGTAAAGGGTCTTTCCGGCCATGTCTGCCACCGTAGCTGAATACTTGCGTAAATTTTAGGCAGATCGTATAAATAACACAAATTCATGTTTATCATATAAACTATTCTATATAGTCATGGATATATCCGCCCTGCAAGCCTTTCTGGCCGTAGCCGAATCCGGATCCTTTTCGCGGGCGGCGGAACGGATTTACCTGACCCAGCCCGCTGTCAGCAAACGTATCGCCGCGCTCGAAAAAGAGATCGACGCACGCCTGTTCGACCGCATTGGCCGCGGCATCCACCTCACACCCGCCGGTGAAGCGTTGCTTTCCCGCGCCCGCAACGTGCTGAAGGAACTCGAAGATGTGAAACGCGGCATTACCAATCTTTCCGGCACCATTACCGGGGAATTGCTGGTCGCCACCAGTCACCACATCGGCCTACACCGGCTGCCAGGGCTGCTCAAACGCTTTCACGAAACCTATACGCAAGTGCGCTTGAATCTGCAGTTCATGGATTCCGAAAAAGCCTGCCAGGCCGTGGCCCGGGGCGATCTGGAACTCGCGGTGGTTACGCTACCACCGAAGACAGCTACGCCACTGAAAACAGAGAAGATCTGGGACGATCCGCTGGATATTGTCGTCAGCCCCGGGCATCCGTTGGCGCGGGAATTGCACGTAACTTTCAGTAGATTACTGGATTATCCGGCCATTCTCCCGGGTCCCGGCACTTATACCCGCGAGATCATTCTGAATGCCTTCGGTCGAATGCGTGATCGGATTCAGGTCGGCATGGCCACCAACTATCTCGAAGTGCTCAAAATGCTGGCGGCTATCGGTCTTGGGTGGAGTGCCTTGCCAAGGACTATGATTGACGCAGGGCTGAACGTGGTCCAGATTGAAAAGGGGGAGATAAAACGTGAGCTGGGTATTGTCACTCACGAGAAACGCACCATCTCCAATGCCGGACAGGCAATGATACGAATAATCAGAGAAAACAAAACGCAATGAATTTTAAAGAGTTACTGGAACAGCTGGAAGAACGTCTGGGTTATCACCAATTCCCGGTGAACTCCGCGGCAACCAATATTAAAGATGTGTTCGAAGGCAGCCCGCTGCACCACGATATCATGACGCGTCTGGTGCGTGCGATTTACGTCTCGAACGCCTGCCGCCGACTGACCGATCCGGTGAATCTGGACAAAACCCTGCTGGCCCTTACGCCGATCCGTCAGGAAGTCCTGCGCGCCGCCCGCACGGACGTGGATCTCTACCGCGTGCTCGACGAGCTTGGCGCCGCATTGAACAAAATCTTCGTTGAAAGCATCGATGTAAAAAAGGTCGCTTCTCCAACATTACGGCGCACCGCCGAGATCATCCCCCTCTCCGCCTACCGTCACCTGCGCCGTCTCAAGTCTTCGGCTTAATCAGGAAACAAGCCACAATAAACGCGGGCCCCGCGCTCGCGGCAGCAATGTTGAAGCTAACGGTCTCGGGCCCAGCGTGGCCAGACATGACTGTTGTCTAAGCTTCCCCACTGTGTCGACGATCCCGCGAAAACGAGTTGTTAGGCGTCGAGATTATTAGCAGCAGGGATCTCAAGCTGTTACCCCAAACAAAGCGCCCACTCCCGCTGTTAACGCCATTGCCAAGGCACCCCAAAAGGTTACCCGCACGGCAGCCATCATCACGGAAGCGCCGCCGGTACGCGCGGCCAGGGAGCCTAAGAGCGCGAGAAACAGCAAAGAGCCACCCGAAACGGCCCACATGAGCGCGGATACCGGCGCCAACAGGACAACCAGGAGAGGCAGGACGGCTCCAACGGAAAAAGTGCCGGCTGACGCCAATGCGGCTTGAACCGGTCGTGCGGTCAGCGTATCGGACATCCCCAACTCGTCACGCGCATGCGCGCCGAGCGCATCGTGCGCCGTCAGTTGGGTGGCGACTTGGGAGGCAAGCTCCGCGTCCAGCCCTCGCCCAACGTAGATAGCGGTCAGCTCCGCATGCTCGTGCTTGGGATCAGCCGCCAACTCCTGGCGCTCGCGATCCAGATCGGCGCTCTCGGTATCGGATTGCGAGCTCACCGAAACATATTCGCCGGCGGCTATCGACATGGCGCCCGCCACGAGACCGGCAACACCTGCGATCAAAATACTCTTTGAACTCGCGCCGGCGGCGGCCACGCCCAGGACGAGGCTGGCCGTGGAAACAATACCGTCATTGGCGCCAAGTACCGCCGCACGGAGCCATCCGATTCGTTGTGTTTTGTGTCCTTCAATGTGTGTCATACAGTAGTGGCGTCCATGATCTTGGCGTCATCGGCAGCTTCCTTCCCCGAATAAGCCGCCGAAAAAAACAGCCGCGCCAAGAATTTTCTGCCGAACCGTCCCAGATTGATGAGCGTCGCACTCAAAGTGGTACGGAAGTTTCAGACACTGCCGGGTATCGCCGGCGTAGGGCTTCTGACATCGTGATTCTGTGCACGGTGACGCAGCGCATGGTCCATCAACACGATAGCCAGCATTGCCTCGGCAATCGGCGTGGCGCGGATACCGACACATGGATCGTGACGCCCGGTGGTGGCGATTTCGACGGCTTCGCCCTTCACATTCACGGTGCGTCCCGGCAGGCGGATACTGGAAGTCGGCTTGAGGGCGATGCTCACGACGATATTCTGCCCGGAGGAAATACCGCCGAGCGTGCCGCCAGCATGATTGGAAAGAAAACCCTGCGGAGTAATTTCATCGCGGTGCTCCGTGCCCTTCTGCTCGACACAGTGAAATCCCGCGCCGATCTCGACGCCTTTCACCGCATTGATGCCCATCATGGCGTAGGCGATGTCAGCATCCAGTCTCCCGAATATGGGTTCGCCCAATCCCACCGGCATGTGGCTGGTGACCACGTTGATGCGCGCGCCAATGGAATTGCCTTCCTTGCGCAGCGCATCCATATAGGCCTCCAGCTCCGCCACCTTCGAGGCATCCGGACAAAAGAAGGAATTATTCTCGACCTCGTTCCAATCCTTGAGATCCAGCTTGATCGGGCCCAGTTGCGCAAGGTAGCCGCGGATGGTCACGCCATAAAGTTCATGCAAATATTTCTTGGCAATGGCCCCGGCCGCCACACGCATCGCGGTTTCACGCGCGGAGGCACGTCCACCGCCACGATAATCGCGCAGGCCGTACTTTTGCATGTAGGTGTAATCGGCATGGCCCGGACGGAACCGGTCCATGATCTTGGAATAATCCTGTGGGCGCTGGTCGGTATTCTGGATCATCAGGCCGATCGGCGTTCCGGTGGTTTTGCCTTCGAACACGCCCGAAAGGATTTTCACCTCGTCCGATTCGCGTCGCTGCGTGGTGTGACGTGACTTACCGGGTTTGCGACGGTCGAGGTCCGGCTGGATATCGGATTCGCTGAGCACCATGCCGGGCGGGCATCCGTCCACAATGGCGACATACGCCGGCCCGTGGGATTCGCCCGCGGTGGTGACGGTGAACAGTTTACCGATGGTATTTCCAGACATGGCGGAATGTTACCGGCAAATAAGTGAAGTCACAAACCGTTACCCCGGCAGACCTTGCTTGTTCACGATGTTGAGCGTCGCAAACAGACTGTAGAACGGAAGCCGCTCCTTCCATTTGTTGACGAGCGGCATGAAAAGCAGGTCCTGGTCTTCACCGAAGACATGTTTGCCCTGCATGATCTCGGCGTGTAACTTTTTGAGATCGTTCGACAGCTGCTCGTAGAGCGGCAGCAGATCGGAAAACTCGGAATCTTCCGGGTCACCCTCGTCCTGGGCACACATCAGGACCTCCTCGATTTCAAAGATCAGCTGATCCACCAGGTCCAGAAATTCGTCCCGCGTTCTCGGTGTCATGCTAAAAATATCAATGTTGCACAGTGTGACTGAAACACATCGAAAGAGGTTGTTTCTTTACCAGCGGGCTATCCTCAAAAACCGCGCCGGAGAGACGATCATAACGCGCGAACGCCCCGAGCTAGAAATCCCAGGACCGCCGGCCGTGGTGGGCGTCAGGCAGGAATCGCTGCAGCCGTTCCAGCATCGGGGCCCACAACACGGACAAACTGCCAGCAAGTCAAGAATTCAGCATTTGGCGCATCGGCATTCCTAATATATTCTTGGTTACATGGTAATCGGGCCCTCTTCCTGAAGCCATCCGTTCAATGCGACGACATCCCGCTATCCGCCCTGCGTTATACACGACGTGTTTCCGTTTCTTTTTCAGATTTCTCCTGGCTGCCCTTTTTACCCTGCCACCTTGGACGGGCGCGGCCTTGGCGGCGACTTCCGCGATAAAAGGCAATGTCAGTACCGTCACCGAAACCATATCGCACTACAACAAAGGCCTGTTGTGGAAAATTGAATCTCCAGGAGCCACAACGAATTATCTGTTCGGCACAATCCACTCCGACGATGCGCGCGTCACTGCACTGCCAGAGGCCGTTATCCGATCGCTGGATACCTCCAGTCGCTTCATCATGGAAGCCATTGTCGACGGCGAAGCCCTGGTGCGCATGGCCGAGGTCATGTTCTTCAACGATGGACGAACGCTGGAACAGGTCGTCGGCAAGAAACTCTACATGGAATCCATGAAGGCGTTGACGGCGCGCGGTATCCCAACGCAGGGCGTCGAGAAGCAAAAGCCCTGGGCGGTGACGATGGCGCTGTCCATGCCGCGTCCCAGAACCGGCGAATATCTCGATTTCATACTACAGGCGCGCGCCACGCAACAGAACAAACCCGTGTCGGGGCTGGAAACTATTGCGGAACAATTGGCGGTGTTCGACGACCTGCCCCTGGCCGATCAGGTGGCGCTGCTGAAGGATACCGTGGATGGACAGGCCGACCTTGAAAAGGAATTGGAGGAGCTACACAAGGCTTACCTCGCGCGCGACCTGGCCGCTATCGCGGCAATCAGCGATAAAAACAAACCGGACGATGAACGACTATACAACGAGGTTATGGACCGGTTGTTGGCAAAACGCAATCTGCGTATGGTCGAACGCCTGGCACCGATGCTCAAGCAAGGCGGCGCCTTCGTGGCCGTGGGCGCGGCGCACCTGCCGGGTGAAACGGGCCTGTTGTACCGGCTTGAGAAAGCCGGGTATCGTGTCACGGCAATTTATTAACACTGAACACTGAAGAACGATAAGGAGACGGACATCCCTTCCAAAAAAATAAAAAACCGCAAGAAACTGCACCGAAAGAAAGTATCGCGGCGCCCGATGACGATGTCTTGGACGCGCCGGTCCGACGAGCATCTGCTGGACACCCGGCTGTGCGACTTGGGGCTTACGCTGAACGGCAGCAAGATCCAGAAAGAGGTCAAGATACTGTGGCACGACCTCGCCAACCGCGGCTTCGCGTTCCGCCCGCACTGCTGGCTGTCCGACTGTTGGTTCTGCCCCGACGGTGTACCCGGCTTTGCGATACCGTTTTACCTCGTGCACCCGCGCCTCATGCGTCTGGAGAAGGCGCACATGCTCGAATTCGACGGCAACACCTCGGAGTCGCGCATGAAACTGCTGCGGCATGAGACCGCGCACGCGCTGGCCAACGCCTATCGTCTGCACCTTAAGCAGAGCTGGCGCCGCCGTTTCGGGCGCAACAGCAAGATCTACCCCGAGAGCTACCTACCGCGACCCTACAGCCGCAACTACGTGCTGCACCTCGACAACTGGTACGCGCAGAGTCATCCCGCCGAGGACTGGGCAGAAACTTTCGCCGTGTGGCTCGATCCGGGTTCGCGCTGGCGCGAGAAATACCGCGACTGGCCGGCGCTCAAGAAACTCAATTACGTGGATACGTTGATGAAGGAAATCGTGGGCCACACGCCACCGGTGCGCAGCAAAAAACAGGTCGATTCAACCAACACGCTGCGCATCACGCTGCGTGAATATTTCGCGGAGAAACAGACGCGCCTGCAACAAGACCTGCCATGCTTTCACGAGCAACAGTTGCGACAGATTTTTCCCGCCTCGGTCAGCCACAAGAACGAACGAGCGGCGCACTTCGTTCGGCGCATGCGTCGCGAGGCCATCAATACCGTCGCGCGCTGGACCTCCGAATCCCGCTACCGCATCAACCTGACCATCGAAGACATGATCCACCGCTGTGAAGAAATGAATCTTCACGCCTCCCGCGACAAGGAAGAGACCAAGATCGCGCTCATCTCCTCGCTCGTGATGCTCTATATGGGCTCACTGCGCAGCGGGATGTCGCGCCTCGCGATATGAAAAAGCTGCGCGTCATGATGGTGGTGCACTACACGCTGGTGCCCCCGGATGATCTGCAGGACAAAACCGATCCGCGGATGGAGAAGTTCCGCACCGAGTACGACGTCAAGACCGCGCTGTTGAACCTAGGCCATGAAGTCCAAGTCGTGGGCGTCTACGACGACCTGGCGCCGATCCGTAAAACGATCGAGGAATGGAAACCCCACATCGCCTTTAACCTGCTCGAGGACTTTGCCGGCAATAGCGCCTTCGACTATTACGTCGTCAGCTATTTCAAAATGATGCGCATCCCCCACACCGGCTGCAATCCGCGCGGCCTACTGCTGGCGCGCGACAAAGCGCTAACCAAGATGATTCTCACCTACCATCGCATCAGCGTGCCGGACTTCGATGTCTTTCCGCTCCGGAAGAAAATCAGTCAACGGCGCAAGTTCACTTATCCGCTGATCGTCAAATCACTGACGGAGGAAGGTTCGGTCGGCATCGCCAAGGCCTCGTACGTGGAGAACGAGGCCCAGTTGCGCGAACGCGTCGCGCTGATTCACGAAAAGCTCAACGGCGACGCCATCGCCGAGCAGTACATCGAGGGGCGCGAGCTTTATGTCACTGTCCTCGGTAACGCCAAGCTCGAGGTCCTGCCCATCCGCGAGCTGGTGTTCGGCAACGCCGAACCGGGCACGCCGCGCATGGCGACCTATAAGGTGAAATGGGACGACAAATACCGCGAGCGCTGGGGCATCGAATACCAGTTCGCGCGCAACCTGCCGAACGGGATGGAAGAACGCATCGGTCACCTGTGCAAACGCGTTTACCACCTGCTCGACATGGACGGCTATGGCCGCATCGACCTGCGCATGGCCGCGGATGGCGAGCTTTACGTGCTGGAAGCGAACCCCAATCCCGGGATCGCCAGCGACGAGGACTGCACCCTGTCCGCCATCAAGTCAGGACTGAGCTACGAAGACTTCATTCAGCGTATTCTCCACTTGGGCATAACTATCCGTTCCATCGAGTAGCCCCCCACAGTGGAGAGAAATCTACCCCCTTATCGTGATATTCCCGCATATCTGGCCTGTGTCTTGCACACTTGAAACCGTGTTTTTTGTCCCCAATTAGTTGATCAGATTAGTCTGGTATTGATAGAATATTAGCCATTTCTAATATTCTGATTTAAATGGTAAATCATGATATCCGGAGGTATTGAACTATGACGCAACTCATTAATGGCTTCCCATCAGACGGCGTGGTGACGGTCAACCGAGTACTGCTCAAGTCCGGTTATTCTGTGGACGATCTCCAGGATCGTGTCGCCATGTTGTGCGAGAACGTGAAAACCTATCACTCAGACACCGGCTTCGTCGGCGGTTACGTCGCCCTCAACAGTGGCGCCATCTCCAACGAAGGCTCGACCATCGGCCAAGCGGTGGAAAATCCACTCAAGGGCAAAGAGGCGCTGATTGTTACGTTCTGGCGTTCCTTCGAGGAACACGAGCAGTCGCATCGCAGCGATACCTTCCAACCGCTTTTCAAGAAGGTGCTTGAGCTGTGCGAGAATGGCAACGAGGAAATTGCCTACACCATGCTCTGGTCCGGGCGCGCCTACTCCCGTGAGGAGGCCAAGGCCGCACGTAAAGCCAAGGCCAAGTACGCGAACAAGGCAGCATAACGGCAACACCATTTTCAACTGCTTAATGTCCGACAACCCCGCCGCTGGCGGGGTTGTCGTTTAAAGCATTCACAACGGCTTTCCGGTAAACTCCAGCGGCTCTTAATGAGCCAAAACTCGAAGACGAATGTCCCAACGTCCCTACGTCGTTCCCGACAGCGCCCGGCGCGAACGCCTGTCCCGGCTTGAGAGCCTCCTCAAAGAGCGAATCCTGATCCTGGACGGTGCCATGGGCACCATGATCCAGCGCTACAAACTGGGCGAAAAAGATTATCGCGGCGAGCGCTTTGCGAGCTGGGCGCATGAACTGAAGGGCAACAATGATCTCCTGACGCTGACACAGCCCAAGATCATCCGCGACATCCACGCCGCCTATCTCGATGCCGGCGCCGATATCCTTGAAACCAACACCTTCAATTCGCAATCCATCTCCATGGCGGATTACAAGATGGAGGAACTTGCCTATGAGCTGAACCGCGAGGGTGCGCGCCTGGCACGAGCCACGGCCGATGAATACGAGCGCAAGGATCCGACGCGCCCGCGTTTCGTGGCCGGTGTGCTTGGGCCAACCAACCGCACCGCCTCGCTCTCGCCGGATGTAAACAACCCGGGCTTCCGCAACACCAATTATGACGAGCTGGTCGCCGCCTACACTGAATCCACACGCGGTCTGCTCGAAGGCGGCGCCGATTTGCTGCTCGTCGAAACCGTGTTCGACACCCTCAACTGCAAGGCGGCGCTGTACGCGATCGACCAGTATTTTGAAAAGCACGGCATCTACGTGCCGATCATGATTTCGGGTACGATCACCGATGCCAGCGGCCGCACGCTTTCCGGACAAACCACTGAGGCATTCTGGAATTCCATTTCACATGCGCAACCGCTGAGCGTGGGCCTGAACTGCGCGCTCGGCACCGAGCAATTGCGGCAGTACATCGAGGAAATGGCGCGCGTCGCCAACGTGCACGTTAGCAGCCACCCCAACGCCGGCCTGCCCAACGAATTTGGCGGCTATGACGACACGCCCGAATTCATGGCCGGGCAAATCAAGGAATGGGCCGAGTCCAGTTTCCTTAATATCATTGGCGGCTGCTGCGGCACCACGCCGCCGCATATCAAAGCCTTTGCCGACGCCGTGCGAGCGGTCCGACCGCGCACCCTGCCAAAAATCGCGCTGCAATGCCGGCTCGCGGGCCTGGAGCCGCTCAACATCGGCCCCGACAGTCTGTTCGTGAACGTGGGCGAACGCACCAACGTTACCGGCTCGGTCGCGTTCAAAAAACTTATCCTTAATAACGAATACGACAAAGCCCTCGACGTGGCGCGCCAACAAGTGCAAAACGGCGCACAGATGATCGACGTGAACATGGACGAAGCCATGCTGGAGGGCGAAAAGGCCATGACGACCTTCCTGCACCTGATCGCCTCCGAGCCGGAAATCTCGCGCGTGCCGGTCATGATCGACTCCTCGAAGTTGAGCGTGCTCGAGGCTGGCCTGAAATGCGTGCAGGGCAAGCCGGTAGTCAACTCCATCAGCCTCAAGGAAGGCGAGGAGAAATTCATCGAGCAGGCGCGCGCTTGCCGTCGGTACGGCGCGGCCGTGGTGGTCATGGCCTTCGACGAAAAGGGTCAGGCCGACACGCGCGAACGCAAGTTCGAGACTTGCGCGCGCTCATACAAGGTGCTCACCGAAAAAGTGGGCTTCCCGCCGCAGGACATCATCTTCGACCCGAATATCTTCGCGATCGCGACCGGCATTGAAGAACACAACAACTACGCGGTGGATTACATCGAGGCCACGCGCGAAATCCGCCAGCGCCTGGCGCACGCGCATATCTCGGGCGGCGTGTCCAACGTGTCATTTTCGTTCCGCGGTAACAACGCCGTGCGCGAAGCCATCCATTCCGTATTCCTGTACCACGCCATCAAGTCCGGCATGACCATGGGCATTGTAAACGCCGGCCAGCTGGCAGTGTATGCGGACATCCCGGGCGAACTGCGCGAACGCGTCGAAGACGTGATCCTGAATCGTCGCCCGGACGCCACCGAACGTCTGCTTGAGACCGCCGCCAAGTTCGCTGGCGAGGGCGGCAAGGCCAAAGCCGAGGATCTTTCCTGGCGCGAGACACCGGTGACCGAGCGGCTGACACACGCATTGGTGCATGGCATTGATGGGTTCGTCGAACAAGATACCGAAGAGGCGCGCAAGCAATTCCCGCGTCCGATTCAGGTCATCGAAGGCCCACTCATGGACGGCATGAACGTCGTCGGCGATCTGTTCGGCGCCGGCAAGATGTTCCTGCCGCAGGTGGTTAAAAGCGCGCGCGTCATGAAAAAGGCCGTGGCCTGGCTCATCCCCTTCATTGAGGCAGAGAAGACCGCCGGCAGCCGTGCCAAGGGCAAGATCCTCATGGCGACGGTCAAGGGCGACGTGCACGACATCGGCAAAAATATTGTTGGGGTCGTGCTTGCTTGCAACAACTACGAGGTCATCGACCTCGGCGTCATGGTGCCGGCAGCGAAAATTCTCGAAACCGCGAAGAGAGAAAAAGTAGACATCATCGGGCTGTCTGGCCTGATCACGCCTTCGCTCGATGAAATGGCGCATGTCGCCAAAGAAATGCAGCGCGAAGGTTTTACGATTCCGCTGCTGATCGGCGGCGCAACGACTTCGCGCGTGCACACGGCAGTAAAAATCGCGCCTAACTATCCGCACCCCGTGGTGTGGGTCAAGGACGCCTCGCGTGGTGTCGGCGTGGCCTCAAATCTCCTGAGCACCGAACTCAAGGCAGACTTTGTTTCGAAGGTCCACGCCGAATACGAGGAAGTACGCGCCCGCCACAAGGGCAAGCGCGCCGGCACACGCATGCTTACACTCGCGGATGCGCGCGCGAATAAAACCAAGATCGAATGGCGGGGACATATCCCGACGGTACCGCGCAAACCGGGTATTACCGTCTTCGAAGATTACTCGCTCGATGAGCTGACGCCCTACATCGACTGGACGCCGTTCTTCATCACCTGGGAGATGAAAGGCCGTTACCCGACGATTCTTCAGGATGAAAAGACCGGCGTGGAGGCCACCAAGCTTTTTAACGACGCCCAGGCGCTGCTCAAGCGCATCGTTCAGGAAAAACTGTTTACTGCGAAGGGCGTCATCGGCCTGTTTCCGGCCAACAGCGTGAACGACGACGATATCGAGGTGTACCTGGACGACTCACGCAAGAAGGTATCGATGGTGTTGCACGCCCTGCGTCAGCAGGACGAAAAACCCCCGGGGCGACCGAACCGTGCGCTCGCGGATTTCGTCGCGCCGAAGAATTCCGGCCTCAAGGATTACATTGGTGGTTTCGCGGTCGGGATTCATGGCGCTGATGATCTAGCGAAAAAATTCGAGAAACAGCACGACGACTACAACGCCATCATGGCCAAGGCGCTGGCCGACCGTCTGGCCGAGGCCTTTGCCGAGCGGGTGCACGAGCGTGTGCGCAAGGAATTCTGGGGACATGCCCCCGACGAGAAGCTCGACAACGAAGCGCTGGTCCGCGAGGAATACAAAGGCATCCGTCCCGCGCCCGGCTATCCGGCCTGTCCGGACCACACCGAGAAGGAACTGCTCTTCAAGCTGATCGATGCCACGAGGTACACGGACGTGAAGCTCACCGAAAGCTTCGCCATGTGGCCGGCCGCGGCCGTGAGCGGCTTTTACTTCTCACATCCTGAATCGCAGTACTTCGCGGTGGGCAATCTCGGCAAGGACCAAGTCGAGGACTACGCACGCCGCAAGGATATGAAGCTCGCCGTCATCGAACGCTGGCTGTCGCCCAATCTTGGGTACGAACCGCAGGACTGACGCATGGCGTGCGTTGTTCCCGCACATCCGCAAATCATGTTTTGGCTGGCGCGCATATTCCGGTAAGCCGAGGCAGGATGCGAGATATTTCTGACGCAAGTGTTAAACTTTGTGACCGCAGGCTTGTCCAGACAGCCTATTATGATGAAGATGCGGTAGAATCCGCCTTCGACAACACGATTTCCAACAGGAGACAACCATGCCACTCAGCACGATACAAATTGCCGCCATCGCCTCGGCCGCGATCGCTGTCGGAGGCATCGCCGCGGTCAAGACCGGCGTCGTCCAGAACCCGTTCCAGCCCGCCGAGCAGGCGGCACCCACCTCAACCGCTCCCGCACAGGCGAATAAACCGGCCGCCTACAAAGCCAAAGTGGCCAATGCCAGTCCTGTCGTGTGCCATGAATGTGGCGTGGTCGAATCCATTGAAAGCTTCACCGAAAAGGGTCAGTCCAGCGGTGGCGGTGCGGTCGCCGGTGGCGTGGTCGGCGCCATCGTCGGGCATCAGATCGGCGGTGGTCGCGGCAAGGACCTCGCCACCATCGCGGGCGCCGTCGGCGGCGCCATTGCCGGCAACGAAATCGAAAAGAACGCGAAAAAGGTCACACGTTACCGTATCGCCCTGCGCATGGATGACGGCACAAATCATCAGCTCACGCTCGACGCCGCCAATGGTGTGAACGTGGGCGACAGGGTCAAGATCGTGGACGGAACTCTCGTCCACAACTGACCCACCCTTTCAATCCGCGGGAAAACGGGGCAACGACTCCTGCTACTGGATGTTCAGTATCTTCTCGGCTTTCCCGAGCGTGTCCAGCGACTCCTGATGCTTGCCCTGCTTGTGCAGGGTCTCGCCTTCGGCGCGCAGGCGCTTGACCTCGGCCATCTGCTCGGTAGTGATATTCGGCTTGGCCGCAAGCGCGTCATCAATTTTCTTCATGTCCTTGGGACAATGGAACGCGAAGGCGTTGCTGGTCAGCGCGAACCCGACCGCGACGGCAAGTATGCGAAGTTTCATGATCGTCTCCTTGAGTCATTTCGAAGTAACGGAACAATCTGGTACCACGCCATTGTAAACACACTATCTGGGGAGTTTTATTCCCGTTCCTACCCTACTACTCATTCCCGGCGCGGGTAAACAGCGCATTCGCGCACATTTCACCTTGCGATATATACGGTATATAAGGATTCGATAAAATACCGCGTCCCGCTGATATTCTCCCGAATTCGAAATATTCATCTGCCGCACACGGAAACGAAAGTCGCGCATGCATATCAAACCGACCTCATGGCCGAAATGACGATCCGACAGGTCTAGGGTTTCGGTTGGCGGGTCTCAGCGTCCGGTTTCTTGTTAGCACCGGCCGCGCCGGAGTTCTTCGACAACCCGGTGCTCGGTACTTTCGGCTTGGCGGAAGATTTGGCGCCGTGCTGTTTCAGCAGCTCAACCACCGGCATCTTGTCAGCCTCGATCGCGTAGTCGGTCGCGGTCTTGTTCATCTTGTCGGCCTGGTTGGGATCGGCGCCTTTCTCGAGCAGCAGGCGGGTGATGACGGCGAATCCCCGGCCAGCGGCGTAGAACAGGGCGCTGCGGCCCTGTTCATCACGGACATCCAGCTTCGCGCCGCGGTCGAGGAGCAGTTTCACCACCGGTACCTGACCGGTAAGCGAAGCAAACATCAGCGGGGTGACATCGCCCTTGGCGCGGGCATTCATGTCGGCGCCCTTGCTCAACAGAGCAATAACGATTTTTTCCTCGCCGAGCGAGGCGGCGCGCATCAGCGGCGTGACGCCTTTGGCGTCGGCGGCATCCGGTGCCGCCTTGCTGTCGATCAGCAACTGCACGGCGTCGGTGCGTTTCTGTTCGACCGCCCATTGCAGCGCCGAGCGGCCCATCGTGTCTTTGGCCTCGATATCGGCGCGCGCGGCAATAAGCGCTTTCATCGCCCCCTGGCCGCCGGTGATGGCGGCGATGATGAGAGGCGTGCGCCCCCCGGTGTCCCGGGTGTTGACATCAGCGCCTTGTTGCAACAGGTATTCGGCGATGTCGTCTTTATCGGTGCGGGCTGCATAAACGAGCGCGGTTGAACCGCCGCCGTCACGGGTCTCGAGCTTCGCTCCTTTCTTGAGAAAAAACTCGACCATTTCCCGATTTCCCAGGCCGGCCGCGATCATCAAGGGTGTGGCTTCCTGCATGAAGGTGGTTTCAATACCAACGCCATGGTCCAGATAGAGTTTCACGAGATCCAGGTTCTTTTGCCAGATGGCGTAGATCATGGAGGAGTTTCCATTGCCATCGCGCACCGAGAGGTCGGCACCTTTATCGATCAGCCGTTTGACGGTGTCGGCGTCGTTCATCCTGGCCGCGAGCGGCAACGGAATGTTGCCAAGTTCGTCAGCGACGTTGACGTCGGCGCCACGCTCGATCAGGAGCCGCGTCGCCTCCGGTTGTTTGCTCTGCAACGCGACCAGCAATGCGGTGCTCCCGTCGTCATCGGCTATGTTGATGTCCAGGCCCCGGTCGAGCAGTAGTTTCATCATCTCGAGATGGCCGCGATGGGCCGCGAGCATCAGCGCGTTGGCGCCGCTGATATCCTGGGCCCGCAGCGACGCACCCTTATCAAGCAACAGGCGGACAATCTCCACGTGGCCGGTCGCGGCGGCATGCAGCAGCGGCGTCGTGCCGCGCTTGTCCTTGACGTTGATATTGGCGCCATGCTCGAGCAGGACCGAGACGATGTCCCGATGACCGCCCTTGCACGCCGCGGCCAGGGGAGTTGTTCCGGACTCGTCCGCCCGGTTGACGTTCATCTGCGGCCCCAGAAGTTTGAGCAGCAGTTCGGTTTTCCCCTGCCCAGCCAACTCCACCAATGTCTTGACCTCCGGATCGACGTCGATGCTGGCGGCCTTGGCCGGCGCCTCGGGTTTAGCGGCGGATACCTGCACCGGATAAGTTTGACCGACGGTCAGGCCCAGAATACTCATGACAAAAAATATCTTTTTCATACTTCTCCTCTCCTCTCGATATGACGCCGTTTCCACAAAACGTAAAGCACGGGTATGACCAGCATGGACACCAGCGGCGCGGTAACCATGCCACCGATCATGGGCGCGGCAATGCGCCGCATGACCTCGGAGCCGGTGCCGCCGCCCAGCATGATCGGCAGCAGCGCGGCAATGACGACCGCCACCGTCATGGCCTTGGGGCGCACGCGCAGCACCGCGCCCTCGATCACCGCCTCGTGCAACTGGGCAAGCGTGGCGGGGCGGCGGCGTTTCACCGCCTGGTCGAGATACACCAGCATCACCACGCCGAACTCGGCGGCCACGCCGGCGAGGGCGATGAAGCCCACACCGACGGCGACTGAAAGCTGATAATCCAGCGCGAACAGCAGCCAGATGCCGCCGACGAGCGCCAGCGGCAACGCGCCCATCACCATGAGCGCCTCGGTCATGTTGCGGAAATTGAGATAGAGCAGCAGGAATATCAGAGCCAGTGTCAACGGCACGATGTAACGCAGGCGCTCGCTCGCGCGCGTGAGGTACTGATACTGGCCGGACCAGCCGATCGAATATCCCGGCGGTAGTTTCACGTGGTTGGCCACGGCGCGCTGCGCGTCGGCAACATAGGAGCCCAGGTCGCGTCCTGCAATGTCGACATAGACCCAACCGTTCAAGCGCGCGTCCTCGCTGCGGATCATCTCGGGTCCGTCCTTGATCGCCACGTCCGCCACGTCCGCGAGACGAATCTGTTGTCCGGTAGTGAGAAACACCGGAAGTTCCCGCAACGCGCCGAGGGAATTGCGCGCCTCGGACGGATAACGCAGATTGATCGGATAACGTTCGCGGCCTTCCACGGTATAAGCGATGTTCATGCCGCCGACCGCCAAAGAGATCGTCTCATAGATGTCCGCCACGCTCAGGCCATAATGCGCCGCCGAGTCGTGGTCGACGTCGATTTCGATGTAACGCGCGCGTCCGGTGCGTTCGGCATAGACCGATGCCGTGCCTAGCAACGGACGCAGCAGCCCTTCGATCTGCTCCCCGATCTGCTCGATCGTGCGCAGGTCCGGCCCCGCGACCTTCACGCCGAGCGGCGTCTTGATGCCCGTGGCCAGCATGTCGATGCGCGTCGCAATCGGCATCTGCCAGGAATTGGTCAGCCCGGGGATCCGTACCCGCTGGTCCAGCTCATCGATCAATTTCGGCAGCGTCAGTCCGTCGCGCCACTGCGCGCGCGGTTTGAACCGTATGGTCGTTTCGATCATCGTCAACGGCGCCGGGTCGGTGGCGGTCTCGGCCTGGCCGATCTTGCCGAACACCGTGTCGACCTCGGGCACCGTCTTGATCAGCCGATCAGTCTGTTGCAGCAATTGCTGCGCCTTGCCGGCGGAAAGACCCGGCAGCGTGGTTGGCATATAAAGCAGGTCGCCCTCGTCAAGCCGCGGCATGAATTCGGAACCGAGGCGGGACAGCGGCCACAAACTCACGGCCACCAGCAGCGCGGCGAGCACCAAGGTGGCGCGCGGACGGCGCAAGGTCGCATCGATCACCGCGCGGTACGCGCGTATCAATACGCGGCTCAGCGGATTGGCCTTTTCCTCGCGGATGCGCCCGCGCACCAGATACACGATCAGGGCCGGCACTAGTGTCACGGACAATCCGGCCGCGGCCGCCATCGCGTAGGTCTTGGTGTAGACCAGTGGCGCGAACAGCCGGCCCTCCTGTGCTTGGAGCGCGAACACCGGCAGGAAGGAGATAGTAATGATCAAGAGCGAAAAGAACAGTGGCGGCCCGACTTCGACCATCGCCTCCTGCATCGCGGCGAGGCGCTGTACACCGGAGGCCGCGCCCTGCTCCATGCGCTTGTGGACGTTCTCGATCATTACGATCGCGGCGTCGACCATGGCCCCAAGCGCGATGGCGATGCCGCCGAGCGACATGATGTTGGCGTTGATGCCCTGCAGATGCATGACGATGAAGGCCGCGAGCATGCCCACGGGCAAAGTGAACACCACCACCAGCGACGAGCGCAGATGAAACAGGAACGCGGCACAGACGAGCGCCACGAGGATGAACTCCTCGATCAAGCGGTGATTGAGCGTCGCCACCGCGCGCGTGATCAGCGCCGAACGGTCGTAGGTCTCGACGATCTCGACGCCTTCGGGCAGACTTTTCTTCAGTTCTTCCAGCTTGGTCTTGATCCGCTCGATGGTGGTCAGGGCGTTGCCACCCGAACGCATGACCACGATGCCGCCCGCGACCTCGCCCTGGCCGTTCAGATCGGCGATGCCGCGACGCATCTGCGGACCGAGGCGGATATCGGCGATATCCTGCAACAGCAGCGCGGCGCCAGCCTCGCGGCGCGCGATATACGGAATGCGCCCGAGGTCCGACAGGTTCTTGATGTAACCCTTGCCGCGGATGAGATACTCCGCCTCGCCCATCTCGATGACCGAACCGCTTACCTCCTGATTGGCGTCGATAATCATCTGGCGGACCACGGACAAGGACAGCGCGTGGGCGCGCATGCGTCCGGGATCGAGCACGACCTGGTATTGCTTGACCATGCCTCCGACGCTGGCGACCTCGGCCACACCGGGCACGGTCTGCAGCTCGAACCGGAGAAACCAGTCCTGGAGGCTGCGCAGTCCAGCGAGATCGTGCTTGCCGGTGCGATCGACCAGCGCGTACTGATAGATCCATCCCACGCCACTCGCGTCCGGACCGAGCTGGGTACGCGCGCCGGCCGGCAACTGATCGCGCGCCTGGCTCAGGTATTCGAGCACGCGCGAGCGCGCCCAGTAGGGGTCGGTACCGTCCTCGAAAATGACGTACACATACGATTCGCCGAAGAACGAGTAACCGCGCACGTGCACCGCGCCGGGCACGCCCAACATGGCGCTCGTCAACGGATACGTCACCTGATCTTCCATGACCTGCGGCGACTGGCCCGGGAACACGGTCTTGACGATGACCTGTACGTCGGACAGGTCCGGAATCGCGTCAAGCGGCGTGTGCCGTACCGCGTAGATGCCCCAACCGACTGCGAGTAATGTTACCAACAGCACCAGCGGACGGTTGACGGTGGACCAGCGAATGAGGCGGGCGATCATGCTTGCCTAAGAATTCATAACAAAAAATACAAAGCATCCGCGGATGAACGCGGATGACAAATAGATAAACGCAGACGAGTTATGAAATTTCTTGTTTTATCCGCGTTCATCCTGAATATCGATCTGCGTGATCTGCGGTTCAAGATATTTTTAAATAAGTTCTGGTAACTCTAATGCACCGTCATGCGGCGGAAGCTCGCCTGCAGACTGCTTTCGGAGTCGATCAGGAACTGCGCGGAGACGACGATCTCGTCACCCTCCTTGAGGCCACTCAGGATTTCGACCTGGCCGCCAGCTTCGACGCCGATGCGCACCGGCGTCGGCTTGAACCGCCCGCCGCCAAACGCGACGATCACCCGGTCCTGGGACTCGGTGCGAATGAGAGCCTCTTGCGGCACCGCCAGCACGTCCGGGCGCGCGTCCCCATGGATCGTGGCCACGACATACATGGCGCTCTTGAGCAGATGCGCGGGCGCGGTGAAGGACAGCCGCACACCGATGTTCTGGGAACTCGGATCGATGGAGACGGCGCCCTGATTGACCACGCCGGACCACGTCTGGCTCGATACATGGGGCAGCCTGATCTCGACGGTCTGACCGTTCTGGATCCAGGCCGCGTCCCGCTGGAACGCGTTGGCCAGCACCGTGGCGCGCGCCATTCCCGACAACTCGAACAACGTCGTTCCGCTCTTCACCGTATTGCCGGTGGCGACTTGCAGATTCGTGATCCGGCCGGAGTACGGCGCATACAGCGTCAACTTCGATGACGCCACCCGTTTCTGTTCGAGCTCCCGGACGGCGTCGCCGTCAAGCCCAAGATGCATCAGTTGCGCACGCGACTCATCCAGCGTCATGCCGTGGTCCACTTCCGCCGCGACGGGTGGCACGGTGTCGTGGGGTTTAGTCTCCATCGATACGTCTTCCTTCAGCAAGGCGATATGCGCCTGCTCGGCCGCGTGCAACGCCTCGGATTCGAGCATGATTAACGGTTTTCCCGATTCCAGCCATTGCCCGGGTTTGAAATACAGCGCCACGACCTTGGCCACAAACGGCGCCTGCACGCGCACATGCTGGGCCGGTTCGATTTGTTGTACGAAACCGGGTGTCTCGATACTCCGCACCAGCGTCGTGCGGCTCAAACGTGCGATCTTGACGCCGAGATTATTAATGACCTCCGGTTCGATATGAACCGCCGGTTCGCTGTCCTCATCCTTTCCGGTCTCCGCGCCGGTTGGCTTCACCGGCACCAGCGCCATCCCGCAGATCGGGCAGGTGCCCGGCTTATCGGAAACAACCTGGGGATGCATCGGACAGACGTAAGCGGATTGCGCGTGCGCGCGGTCGTGCCCAGAGCCGGAGTGGTCACTCGCTCTCTCAGGCGCGCGTTCGATGGGAAAAAAATATCGCTCTACAACGATGCCCGCGGCAAAAGCGACAGCGACGGCAATCATCCACGACAACACAATTCTGCGATGCATAAATCTCGAACTCGATTCGCCGATGTTCGTCCGGGACGCTGCTCCAGCGGCATTCGTGCCTCCCGATATGTAAAAAAACCCCGCGCCGCGAAACCTGATCGCGACGCGGGGAGGAGAGAGCCCGCTAGTCCGGACGAATCAGAACGTCTGCTCCGATGACAATCCCAGCCCCGGCGTGTAATGAGTGCCAGGGCCGATTTCACCGTTGCTGAAGAACCGGAAGGAACCCACGGTGTAGAACGACATGCCGTGCGGCTCGGCGTTGCCCGCGTTCACGGGACGCGTCCCGTTGGCCGGCCATTGCTTGCCCGCGTCGCCGAAGTCCATGTCGTTGCAACCAGCCGGGGACTTCGTATCGCCCGCGTTGAAGCGGCGATCGAGTTCCAGGTTACCTGTCCAGCGGTTCCAGCGCATCATGCACACCGTGTCGTCACCGACCGATCCGGTGCCCGGCAACACGCTGCCCCAACCGCCCGTCTTGAAGGGCAACAGGTTATTGTCATCCAGCAACTGGAACGCCGCGCCGAGGCCGCCTGCTGGATGGTCACCAGAATTGGGACCACCGGGCGGATAGCTGTTCGGGTGTCCCGCCAGCGATTCCCAGGCGTGGCCCAGACCCAACGCGGACAGCAGCACGTCCACGTCCGCGATGGCGAACTTGCGCAGATCCACGAAGTAGTTAGAGGTCGCCATGTAGCGATCGAAACCGTCGTGGACGATGAAGTGTGGCCCGCCGCGGCTGGTGACGTTGTCCAGGTGATCGTCGGCCGTGCCCACGATGCCGTCCTCGCCCGGCACGCTGAAGTCGACCTGATCAACCAGCTTCGGACAATCCGATTTGCCGTTGTTGGGCCAAAACGTGCCGCCGTTATGCAGGTCGCCCGCGTTATGGTACACGAGGCCGCTGGGTCCGAGCGTCTCATGCTGGCCGAGCGGCGTGAGCGCGCCAGTGTTGTTCCAGGCCGAGGCCGGCGCCGAGTTACAGTTAAAGCTGTTCCCATTGGCCAGCAAATTACGAATGTCGAGCACCGCCATGCGTGCGTTGTGCTCGCCCACGTAATCGCGGTCATGGATCGGGTCACCGGCGCGCTGGATGCCGGATATCGGCATGATGATGTAGTTGTCATCCTGCGTGATGGTGAACACCGAGGCGCCGGTGCAGGCGCCGAAATCGTAAACCAGTTTGAACTGCGGATTCATGACCGTGATGTCGGGCGTATAGAACACCGCGCCGCCGCACATGGAGGCGACGAACATGCCCTTGTGGCCGTGGTTATGCGTGACGCGCATCGCCATCAAGCCTTCCGGCTCCTCGTGAATCTGGTTTCCCTCGTGGCGCGGTCCGTCCGGCATCTGCGCCACGGCGTAGGGGCCGTCACTCAGATGAGCGACGTCCCAGAACCGCACCGTCGTGCCGAGATCCTGAGCGGAGGTTCCGGGACCTGAACCGGAACCGGTCAGCGCCAAGCTCACCGGATCGGCGTAGTCGGAAGTCACCAGGATACCGCCCGTGGTGGAGCCGGTCAGGTTGCCGTTCCCGTTACCCTTCTTGCCAGTCAGGTCGGTGCGCAGACCGATGCCATGGGGATGCGCGAGCAGTCCGGTGTCGGGACCCTGGTTGATGCCGTGGTCCAGATCCACCGCGCCGGTGTCGGCGCCGATCTGATTATATGGCGCAACACCCGGCACGCACAGGTTGAACACCGAGAAGCCCAACGCGGTCGGGACGTCGCCGGCGGCACAGTTGCCGTTGCCATCCACGCCGCCGAAGCGAACCTGTTTGCGCGGCGCATAGCGCTTCGGTCCGAGCATGTCGCTGCCGTTCACGTACTTGCCGTGGCCGGGAACCGATGCATGCGGCACGGCTCCATATTCGCCGATCACGCTCCCGGTGAACGGATCCAGTTCCTGGATGCCACCGGGGGTGGTGAGCACCGGCGGCAGGCTGACCGGAACGGTGCCGGTGCCGCCACCGAAGTTGCCGCGGTTGCCGCCCGCGCCCATCATGGTGGTGTAGTAACGGCCGCTGACGGGGTTCCATTCCAGATCGTCGGTACCCGTCAGATTGCTATGCACGGCGCCACTCACGGTCAGACCGCACAGGTTTTGTGTCGCGCTGCCGTGCAACGGGATGTTCTCGAGCGTGCTGTGCGGCGCCGGATGGATGTTCATCGGATCGGTGATATCGCACCCGAAAATGTTGGCGCTGATCAGGCCACCATAATAAGCGGTGATCTTGCCGTCGGGCTGCACCGTGGGCACCACGCTGTGGTGATGCGCCTCGTTGAGCACCGACGACGGCGCCGGTACCACCGGTGGCAAACCGTTGGTCGCGGAATTGAAGTTTGGCACGCCGCCCAGGATATCGTCGTCCATCACGGTGCGGCCGACCGCGGCGAGGTTCGCCGGGGCGCCGGGATCCAAGCTGTTCACCAGCGCGATGTCGAGCGCGTTGTCGACGAAGTTTTCCGTCACGGAAAGCAGATGTTGGCCATACACCGCGGGCATCTCCGCCGTGTTCACGACGTGGCCATAAGTCGGCGAAACAGGATTGGCGTCGATCACCGCGAGGAAATCGGCGTCCGGCAAGGCGCCGGCCGGCAAACCCAGAATGCCATCGAGCGGGCTCTGGTTTCTGCCGTCCATATACTGATCCGAGGCCCATACAATCAAATATTTGGGCGGGCCGTCGAACCAAGCCTGGGCGCTGCCGCAAATGGCAACCAAGCCGGCACCCAGCATCGTGGCTAATGCAACCTTTAACAGTTTCGTTCGTGTCATGGAAACTCCTCCTAAGGCCTTGTTTATTTATGTCCCGGTAAAACAGAGAATCTTCCGGTTCCTGATCCTTCACGGATTCGGCTGCGGCAAAGCACCGCACGTATAGCGACACAGCAAATTGGATGCCAAAGTTGCGATGTACAAACATTCTGTTTTTAATGGATAAATTTTATTTCTCTTGACCTAAGTCAATTCTGTCATGGTATCCTGCCATGACAAATTGTCGTAGGTCCGCACCGGCATCAGCGGATGGAGAGCACAACCATAAGCGCGAAAAATATAAATACATTTTAAAGAAGCGAGGAGACACAGCCATGAAAAAACCGGCTATCGAAGTTCATTCCCTTATCAACGCCCAGGAGTCACCCGCCGTCATCATCGATGAAAACTACCAGATCATCGCGGCCAATCAGGCGTATTGCACTTCCTACGGAATAGATCCGAAACAGGTCGTCAATCACCGCTGTCACGAGGTCTCGCATCACTCCGCGGTGCCGTGTCACATGAACGGCGAGGACTGCCCACACAAGCAGGTGTTCACCACCGACAAACCGTTCGAAGTGCTGCACACGCATTACGATTACGCCAACCGCCCCGACCGGGTGCGCATCAAGGCGCATCCGCTGCACGACGCGGACGGCGGCCGTTATTTGCTGGAAGTCATCAACCGCCTCGCACCGTCGACCAATCTCAGCTGCGAGGACATGCAAATGGTGGGGCAGTCGCCCGCCTTCCTCGCCCTGATCGAAAACCTGATCGTGGCGGCCAAGGCCGACGCCGCGGTGTTGATATACGGCGAGAGTGGCACCGGCAAGGAACTGGCGGCCAAATTCGTGCATGAACAATCCGCGCGCAAGAAAAAACCCTATGTCGAATTGAACTGCGCAGCCATTCCCGAGGCCTTGTGCGAGAGCGAATTGTTCGGCCACGAGCGCGGCGCGTTCACCGGCTGCGTCGGGCTAAAGCAAGGCCTGTTCGAACAGGCGGACGGCGGTACCTTGTTCCTGGACGAGATCGGCGAATTGCCGCTGACGATGCAGGCCAAGTTGCTGCGCGTCCTCGACAGCGGCGAGTTCCGCCGCCTCGGCGGCAACCATCTGATCAAGGTGGACGTGCGCGTGATCGCCGCCACCAACCGCAACCTGATGGCCATGGTGACACAGGGAAAATTCCGGGAAGACCTCTATTTCCGGATCGCGGGCATCAACGTGAGCATCCCTCCCTTGCGCGAGCGGCGCACGGACATACCAGCGCTGGCGGAAATACTGATCAAGCGCCTGTGCAAACCCGGACACAGCCTGTGCCGGCTTACCGAAGCGGCGATCGACCGCTTGGTCAATTATTCCTTCCCAGGCAATGTGCGCGAACTGCAAAACATCCTGCAAAAAGCGCTCGCCACCTGCGACTGCAACATCATCGACGCCAAGCATATCCATTTGAGCGAGCGTCCGGTATCTGAGCAGCGGGAGAAGGGGCTGAAACACGCCCTTTCGCACCATAAAATGGAAGAAATCCTGCCGGCAGACAGTCCTCGGTTGTCGATCGCGGAAGTGGAACGGCACTACATCTCCACCTTGTTGGAACAGCACGACGGCAACCGCCGCGTCGTCGCCAACATCATGGGGATCAACGAACGCACGCTTTACCGCAAGCTGAAGCGCTACGATCTTGGGACGGAAAATATATAATTACGGCAAAAAGGGAAATCACGATTCGCCTTTACCCTTAATGGTGTCCATCTTTTCGAACCTATCCCAGTTATAGATTTCCTCAGGATGCCATCGATGTCGCCTTGGTGGAGCGCCTTTCCGGCGCTCAAGGATATTCAAGATTCCGAGTGGCGCGCTCTTATGGACCAGGCGCGTAAAGTCCGTCTTCCATCCGGTACACCGGTATTTCACGCGGGCGATACCTGCCACAATTTTTTGTTCGTGCTTGAAGGCTCCGTACGTGTCGAAAAGATCGCGGAGAATGGGCGTGAAATCGTGCTCTATCACGTCGGCCGTGGCGAAACCTGTTTGCTTACCACTAGCTGTCTTATCACAAAAGAACGTTATCCGGCGGAGGGAATCGCCGAGACCGAAGTGTGCGCGGCGATCTTGCCGGACGGCGTTTTTAACGAAGCACTCGATGTCAGTACCGAATTCCGTCGCTTTGTGTTCTCCTCTTTCGGGGCGCGTCTGACCGATCTCATGGCGCTGGTCGAGGCCATCAGCTTCGGACGCGGTGACGCGCGCCTAGCGCGACGCCTGCTCGAATCGGTCGACGCATCAGACGAAGTCGTCGCCACCCATCAACAGCTTGCCGCTGAACTTGGCACTGCGCGCGAAGTGATCTCGCGCTTCCTCAAGGAATTTGAACATCGGGGCCTGGTCCGGCTGGCGCGCGGACACATCGTAATTGCCGATCGCGAGACACTAGCGGCGCTTGCGGCGACTTTGTGACATTGTTACAGACGCTGGATCAATCGTCATGATTCAATGCTCTCCGTTCAAAACGGAGCACATATCATGTTCAAGAACGTCGGCGGAGTAGATCGCGTTGTACGCATCGTGGTGGGGCTGGGTATCCTGAGCCTCGCATTCTTTGGACCGCAAACGGCTTGGGGTTATCTCGGCTTGGTGCCACTGGTGACCGGTCTGATCGGCTGGTGCCCCGCTTACCTTCCCTTCGGCATCAAGACTTGTCGAACGAAGTACTAGTCGGATCTTTTGCTTATTTCCATCCGCGGCTTTTGATCGGCCTTCGCGGTCATCTCATGCGCGTCCGCGCCGTCGGTTTTTCTGTGTCTTCTGCCGCTTCGATCTCTTTCATTAGCTGGAAGCGATCGAATTTTGAATTCCATGTTATGAACGCCCAATCTCCCTCGATTGTGTATCCAAAGTTACACACCATTGGTACGAGAATTGCAACGACATCCAAAATAAAATCTCGATTCCAACGGACAAGGGGAGTCAATGAATTTCAGTCAAGTCATCATGGCGCATATCGCTTGGAAAAAACGCCTCGAAAAATACCTAAACGGTGATCGCACCGAGACCTTGAACCCGGATGTCATTTGTCGGGATAACCAGTGGGTACTCGGAAAATGGATCTATGGAGAGGGTTCCACATTTCAACACTATGAAGAATTTCCACGCGTAAGAGAAGAGCATGCCATGTTTCATAAACTCGCGGCACAGGTTGTCCAGCAATGCGACGCCGGTGACATTCATGGTACCAAGCGGCTGTTGGAAACGGACTACAGCCGTATTTCGGAACGCGTTAAACGCGGGATCGCGAGGCTCGCCCGGCGTATCGAGAACCGGTAATTTTCTGAACCCGAGATAACAACAATTCCGCTTGCGCGGATCGGATCGAAAATATAACTTATGACAACGTTAACTAATGTAATACCCGCAAAAAAACACTTCGGTTACTTAACCCACAAATAAATTTTTAAGGAGCAACCATGGCACATATCGTCATTCTCGGCGCCGGCATCGGCGGCCTTCCTTGTGCTTATGAAATGCGCGCGGCGCTCGGGTCCGAGCACAAGGTTACCGTCATCAACGCCTCGGAATCGTTTCAGTTTGTCCCCTCCAACCCCTGGGTAGCGGTCGGCTGGCGCGAGCATAGGCAGATCAGTTTTCCGTTGCGGCCCGTGCTCAAGCGCCGGGACATCGGCTTCATCGCCGAGACGGTCACGCGCATCGACGCCGCCGGCAGCCAACTCGAGCTCGCCGACGGCGAGAGCATCGAATACGACTATCTCGTCATCGCCACGGGGCCCAAGCTCGCCTTCGATGAGGTGCCGGGCGCCGGCCCCGGCGGCCATACCCATTCAATTTGCACCACCGAGCACGCGGAAAAGGCTTGGGCGGACTACCAGAAATTCCTGGCCGAACCCGGCCCAGTGGTGATCGGCGCCATGCCCGGAGCCAGTTGCTTTGGCCCGGCGTACGAATTCGCTTTCATCATGGATGCCGACTTGCGCCGTCGCCGGCTGCGCCACAAAGTGCCCATCACCTACGTCACGAGCGAACCTTACATCGGCCACCTCGGTCTCGGCGGCGTGGGCAATTCCCAGGGACTGCTCGAAGCCGAGCTGCGTGATCACCATGTCAAGTGGATCACCAACGCCAAGGTTACCCGAGTCGAGGCCGGCAAGATGCACGTCGCTCAACTCAACGACAAGAGCGAGGTCGCGCGCGAGATCGAAGTGCCGTTCAAGTTCTCAATGATGCTGCCGGCGTTCAAGGGGGTGGACGCGGTGGCGGCGGTCGAGGGGCTGTGCAATCCGCGCGGCTTCGTGCTAGTGGATCAGAACCAGCGCAGCAAAAAATACCGCAACATCTTCTCCGCCGGTGTGTGCATCGCGATTC
>JACXTT010000281.1_pt1 | contig 84216 bp, 72 predicted proteins | sample 9270951 | NCBI WGS metagenome assembly JACXTT01 (sample SAMN15532306, study PRJNA645909) | rock metagenome | isolation source: weathered quartz diorite | place: Puerto Rico | collected 2017-06-21 | reverse complement strand
AACAACGGCGATGGCACCTTCACCGACGTCGGTCCCGAGCTGGGGGTCGCGACGATTCCGCCGGGCGATCGCACCTTCGCGACCTGGTTCTTCGACGCCAACAACGACGGCTGGCTCGACATCTATGTCGGCGGGTACGGCTACACCGGGGCTTACGGAGTCGTCGACGTCGGTCAGGTGGCGGCCGACTACCTGGGGACGCCGACGAACGTGGAGACGCTGCACATCTTCCTCAACGACGGCACGGGGCATTTCCGCGACGCCAGCGCCGAGATGAGGCTGAATCACGTGCGCGCGCCGATGGGCGCCAACTTCGGCGATATCGACAACGACGGCTATCCGGACATCTATCTTGCCACCGGCGGTCCGACCTTCGATCTCCTGGTCCCGAACGTCCTCTACAGGAACGTCGGCGGCAGGTACTTCGCCGACGTCACCACCGCCGCCAACGTCGGCCATCTCCAGAAGGGCCACGGCGTCGCCTTCGGCGATCTCGACAACGACGGCGACCAGGACATCTACGTCGAGATGGGCGGGGTCTACCGCAGCGACGTGACCGCGAACGCGCTGTTCGAGAACCTCGGCACGCCGAATCACTGGCTCACGGTCAAGCTGGTCGGCGTCAAGTCGAACCGGCCGGGAATCGGCGCCCGCATCAAGGTGATCGTGAACGAAGCCGGCCGGCGCCGCGAGATCCACGCCGAGGAAGGCAGCGGCGGGAGCTTCGGCGCCAACAGCCTGCAGCAGGAAATAGGCCTCGGAACGGCCGAGCGGGCGGAGGAGATCGAGGTCTGGTGGCCCGCCTCGGGCACCCGCCAGCGATTCCAGAACGTGCCCGCCGACAGGTTCATCGAGATCACGGAGGGCGCGCCCGACTACAGGACGCTGGATCGGAAAGCGATCAGGCTGGGCGGGCAGGCTCCGTCTGATCGAGAACCGCGTCCTCAAGCCGCCCTCTTCGGCGCGCCAGGCGGCACTCGCCCGCCTGGACCCAGACCTCCGGCGGCGCCGGGTGGCTGAGAAATCCGAGCGGGCTGGCGCTCCGCGCGTACGCCCCCGACTGGAAAATGCCCACCAGATCGCCCGGCTCGGGTCGTGGCAGATCCAGGTCGCGCGCGAGCGTGTCCAGAGGCGTGCACAGAGGGCCCACGATGTCCGCCCTGCCACCGACCGGGTGGCCGAGCTTGCCGATGAGCGTCGCGGGCATGTTGCGGCGAATCACCTGGCCCAGGTTGCCGGATGCGGCCAGATGGTGGTTCATGCCGCCGTCGACGACGATGAAGGTCCTGCCCAGTGAGCGCTTCACCGTGATGACCCGCGCGACATACACGCCCGACTCGCCGACGACATAGCGCCCCGGCTCGATCAGGAAACGGGTCTTCGCCAGGCCGGGCCGACTTCGGGCCGCGGCGATGAGCGCCTCCAGATCCCGACCGAGCGCTTCGACATCCAGCTCCTGTTCGTGATCGAAATAGGGCACCCCGAAACCGCCGCCGAGGTCGATCGCCGGGATCGATCGGCCCGTGCGCGCCGCCAGGGCGCCGGCCGCGTCCAGGCAGCCGCGGTACTGCCGGGCGAGCACCTCGTGATCGAGGATCTGCGAGCCGAGATAGAAGTGGAGACCGCCGAGCTCCAGGACGTCCTCGCGCGCGATCCGTTCCAGGGCGGAATCGAGGAGCTCAGCGTCGATGCCGAACGGGGAGGGCTTGCCGCCCATGCGCAACGCGCCTCCCTCGACCTCCTGGCCCGGGTTCACGCGCACGGCGACGCGCCCCCGCGTCCCGAGCGCGCGAGCCATCGCGGCGAGCCGATCGATCTCGTCGAGCGACTCCACGTGGATCTCTCCGAGCCGGCTCTCCAGGGCGTAGCGCAGCTCCGAGTCGGTCTTCCCCGGTCCCGCGAACAGGATGCGCGCGGGGTCGCAGCCGGCGGCGAGGGCCTGGTACAGCTCGCCCGAGGAGGCGACCTCGAGACCGCATCCGCGGGACAGCAGGTGCCGCAGGATCGCCTGGCACGGGTTCGCCTTGACGGAATAGTGGATGGGGAAGTCGGCGGGAAGCGCCTGCTGCAGGCGCCTCAGCTTCGCGTCGATCACGTCCGCCGAGTAGATATAGAGCGGCGTCCCGTAACGGTCCGCGATGTCCCTGGCGGGCACGCCGCCGACCGTCAGGCCGCCGTCACGCTCGCCAAAGTACGTGCCGACGATGCGGCGGGCGTCAGTCATTCCCTCGAGGCTCCCCGGGTGTCGAGGCGCGCTGGCGCAGGAGCGGGTAGTTGATCTTGCCGCTGCCGGTCTTCGGCAGCTCGTCCAGGACGTCGATCCGGCGGGGGACCATGTAGCGCGGCATGCGCCGGCCGCAGAAGTCCAGGAGTTCGTCGACCCGTACCTGGCGGCCGTCACGCGGCGCCACGAAGGCGCGGATCGTGTGGCCATGCAGCTCGTCCGGAACGCCGATGACCGCGACCTCGCGGAGCAGGCCCGTCTCGTAGAGGACCTCTTCGACCTCGGTGGGGCTGACGCGGTACCCGGAGCACTTGAGCTGGGCGTCGCGGCGTCCGACGAAGTACAGGAATCCGTCGGCGTCCATCTTCACCAGGTCGCCGGAGTAGTAGACCTTCTCGACGTGACGCAGCTCGGCGGAGGCGAACGGGTTCGGCCGGAACACCCGGTCCGTGGCTTCCGGCTGGCCCCAGTATCCCATCGAGACCGTCGAGCCGCGATGCACCAGCTCGCCGATTTCCCCCGGGGCGCACGGCTTGCCCTGGTCGTCGACGAGGTAGATCTCGACGTCGGGGAGCGGCCTGCCGATCGACCCGGCGCGACGCTCGATCTCCTCCGGCGGTAGGAAGGTGGTTCGAAAGGCCTCGGTCATCCCGTACATGAGGTAGACACGGGTCTGCGGCAGGGCGGCGCGCAGCGACCTGAGCACCGCCTGGGGAAGCGCGGCGCCCGAGTTGGTGACGTAGCGCAGGTCGGGAAAGGCGTGCTGGTGGAGCGGAGAGCGTTTCTCGGTCAGGAGGGCCCACAGCGTCGGGACCCCGCCCATGCCGCTGATGCGCTCGCGAAGGAGGAGGTCGACGATCTCCGTGGAGAAGCGGAACCTGCACAGCACCAGGCAGGCCCCGTGAAGAAACGCGCTCGTGAGCTGAAACAGCCCGTAATCGAAGCTGAACGGAAGGATGCTCAGGATCCTGTCGTCGGGCGTATGGCGCAGATAGCTGGAGCCGAGCCGGGCGGAGGCGAGGATGTTGGCGTGCGAGAGCATCACGCCCTTGGAGCGCCCCGTCGAGCCCGACGTGTAGATGATCGACGCCAGGTCGATGCTCAGGCAGAGATCGCGCGGCGGGGCGTCGTTCCCTCCGCCGAGGATCGGCGCGAGGTCGACGCTGCGCCACCGCTGCCCCGGCGCCTCCACCGCTCCGCGGGCCAGCACGAGCTGGAGCGAGTCCGCGGACGCGAACGCCTCCTTGAGGACATCGAGGTTGGACGGATCGGTGATCACCGCGGTGACCCGGCAATCGTTGAGGATGTGGGTGACTTGAGGGGGGAGCAGGAGGGGATTCACCGGGACGAACACCGCCCCGGCCTTCAGGATCCCGAAGACGGCGATCACTTCGTCGATCGATTTGCGGAAGAAAGTCGCCACCCGATCGCCGCGGCGTACGCCCATCTCCTGCAGGGCATGCCCGAGCCGATTGGACAGAGTCTCCACCTCGGCATAGGTCAGCCTCGCCGCTCCGTCGACGAGGGCCTCGCGGTCGGGAGAGCCGCGGGCCCGGGTCTGGAGCAGGTGCTGGACGAGAGAGTCGACGGAGCACCTGTCGATCGGTCCGACACCCGGATTCATTCCCACGCTCCTGGATTCGTCCGGTCCGTGCGCGGCGCCGCCGGACCGGATCGATCAGACGTCGCCGGCGGGCGGTCGGTCCGCCGCCTTGCGGTGGACCAGACCGGCCATCCGCGCGATCGAGTCGAAGTTTTCCGGCAGGAGATCCTCTTCGGTGATCGAGATTCCGAACGTCCTCTCGAGGAACTCGATGAGCTCGAGGACCCCTAGAGAATCGACGATCCCCGATTCGAGAAGGCTGTCTCCCGGCGCGACGCCCCGCTGCCTGGCGAACGGGAAGCGCTCGAGGACGAAGGCCAGGATCCTGGCGTCAATTCCGTCGGCGCCGTTCATTCGGCCGTTCTCATGAATCGCTGTCTCCCCGGGTCACGAACCACCTGCCCGCCTGGGTGACGAGCCCGTCCAGGGGACCGCCCGGCTTCGTGCAGACGACGAGCGGATAGCCCCTCATCTCGAAAAAGCCGGCCTCGCGCAGGACCTCGACCAGCGGATCGCTCCCGATCGCCCAGGCGCTCACGGTCAAGGCCCCGCACCGGCGGAGCGCTTCGACGCCGGCGGAGACGAGGTCCCGGGCGAGGCCGGGGCGATCCTCCGCCAGCAGATCGGTGATGTAGCCGTCGACGAGGCGGGTATGGAACACCACGTAGCCGGTCATCTCGCTGTCGCGCCACGCCGTCAGGACCCCGGACGGGTGGATCGGGTTCTCGCGGTACCTCCAGTTGAGATACTCCGCCCGCCTCCCCCCGCAGACCGCGAACCTCCGCGAGACCGTCTCGTGCAGCCTCGTGAATCGCGCGTCGAACGGCCCTTCGTGCGGCCGGATGGCATGGCGCCTGCCGGCGCGGAGTGAGGCGTCTTTCAGCCACAGGAGCCCGTTCCCCAGCGCGGAAAGCGGTCGCGCGATCATCCTGTTCCGGATCCATCCCGCCAGCCTCCGGTCGACCCGGAGCGGCTTCAGGTATCGGGCCACATGACCCGTGACCGGAATCCCCATCCTCCGGTACACCGCCAGGAAACTCTCGTTGGGATTGTCGTAGGAGAATGCGACGCTCCCGTCGAGGACCGGGCCGAGGCAGGTCCTCTGGAGACGCAGCGCAGGGCCGAGCGTGCGATACGAAGCGCTCACGGCGAACTCGCCGAGGTTCCAGCAGGTGACCTGCTTTCCCTCGACCTCCATGAGCCGCGGGTAGGCCGACGCGACCCCGACCGGCTCGCCTCGGGACTCGTCCGTCGCGATCCAGGCCCTGCCGTCGCCATCCGGATTCCTCCTGTAGAGCCATTCGTAACGCTCCAGCGTGGCCCCCTCCGTCAGGTTGGCCCGGACCAGGTCCAGAATGACCTGCCGGTCGGTCACGAGCTCCGCCTGCCGGATCGCGATCTCCGCCATCCCGCCCTTCAATCCGCACCGGTCTCGTCCGCGCCGACGGTCCGGGCCCTGGGCCTCCGGAGGGCCCGTGCGGTCGAAGAGGCGAGATGCAACCCCCGGAGCAGACGGGAGTAGAGGCCACCGTGGAACAGGAACAGCCCATGGTAGATCTCGCTGCGGTTCGACCAGCGCGAAAGGAACGGCGTGCGCCGGTCGAGCTCGACGGCCCGGATACCGGGCGCCCATGCGTCCGTCACCAGGAAGTGGATGAGCGACGTGCCCAAAGAGGCGCGCGCGAGAGACTGGTCGATGAACATTCTCAGCCCGTAGACGACGCCGTCGTAGACGACGACGAGATTCCCGGCGACCGGCCTGCCATCCACCTCGATCATCCGGATCTGGCAGGCGCCGCTTCGCCCGAAGATCTCAACGATGTCCCGGTAGAACTCCAGCCAGCCGGGCTGGTTCAGGATGGCGGTTCCGCCTTCGACCTTCCAGCTTCTGCACTCCACATCGAGCAGTCGGGCGAAACTGGACTCGAGCTCGTCGGGGGAGGTGTAGCGCCGCAGCCGCACCGAGCCGAGCTCGTGGAGACGCTTCCCCGCGGAACGCAGCTTCCTTCTGAAGTTGGTGGAGCGCGACTTGATGAAATCCTCGGCGGGGCCGTCGTATTCGAGAGAGATCGTCTCGAACTGCCAGCGACGCACGGCCGAGATGGTGGAGACGGCGGCGGCCGCCTCCAGGTCCGGAAGATCGCCGGAGGCTTCCGAAAGGCCCCCCAGGTCCACGACGTCCCACTGGTCCGCGCAATCCTGAAGGTGGCGGTAGAGCGCGTGAAAGACGTCGCGCTTGTGTGCCGGGACGATCATCCCGGACTGCTGCGCGCAGCCGTTGACCAGCTGACCGATCTGCCGGGTGGGGATCCCCCTGCGCCGTTTCTTCTCGATCAACAGAGGCGCGACGCCGAGCAGCCGGCCGCCGCGCCGGAAGACGAGCGTGAAGAGCGTCCGGCCCCCGCCGAAGTGCTTCCACCACGTGCGAATCCAGTCGTGGGAGAGAAAGAGGTGATGGGCGGGACTCTGACGCAGAAGCTCGTTCCAGGGCTCCCGCAGATCCTCCAGCTCGTCGATCGTGCCGACGCGCGAGACCGTGATCGCATCGGTCGCGGAGGATGCCGCGCCGGCGGGACGGTCCGAGGCGACGAGGGGGTCTTGCACCATGACCGGGTCGGAAAGGCGGGTGCCGTGCATCGAATCGGCCCCGCGCGTCAGCGGCCTCTCCAACGTCTCACCGCGCCGGCGACCCCGGAGAGCGTCCCGGCCGCGACCACTTTGAACTCGTCGCTGAAGGCATTGCGGCCTTCCGCGCCGGGGCGGACACCCAGGCGACGCAACCGGTGGTTGAACTGGAAAAGGAGATGCTTCCTCCTCTCGGCGCTGGTGAACAGGCTGAAGCCGATCGAAACGCAAATCTCGGGACCGGCCTCCACCCAGTGCGGGCAGAGGGCCGGCTGATAGCTCGACATGGGCGGAGCCAGACGGGCGATGGTCGCCTTGGTCTCGAAGTCCTTCTTGTATCCGATCTGGTGTTTCCGCGCGCAGAAGAGGTTCTCGCGGTCCTCCGATGGAAAGATGGAGGCATCGTCGTTTGGAAAGACGTGGACTTCCTTGGTCCCGGCCATCTGGAACAGGAAATTGTGCTCCGAATCGGCGTGAAAATAGGTCAGCGAGCGCGGACTCGACAGGAAGAGCCCCACCATGGAGCGTCGGAGCGTGTCGCCGCGCGATTCATACGCGGGTCGAACCGTGTCGACGAACCGCTTCAAGAGCGCGGCATAACCCGCGTGGAAGCACTCCAGGTTGGAGACCATGACGTGCACGCATTCATCGCGCAGAAGATGGTCCAGCCGGGTTCCCGCCGGAAGACCGGTGATCTTCTCCATCGGAGCGTCGGGGTCGGCCGCCGTGCGACGGACGAGAACATGATCGCGTGGCAGCCCCTGGAGGAGCCGGCCCAGCTCGTCCAGCGACGCGGGCGCTCCCGCCGGATCGACGAGCCAGCGGTCGAAGCTGAGGGGCCGGCGGCCCCAGCCCTCCGCCAGTCGGGCGGTGGGGCTCGGAGTGGCTTCCATCGTCTCAGGAGGCATCGAACTCTCTCTCAAGCCGGACTCGATCGCGGAACGCAGAACGCCGCCACGCGGATCGTCCTCTCGGCTGGGCACCGCGAACCGCGCCCGTCGAACGGGTTTTCATGGCCGCTGATGTTGGGGTTTCCCTTGCCGACAGCCCCGCCGCGGCACCCACGGATTATGGACCGCGTTCCGCGAATACCGCCGGCTAAATCTACACTGATGACCTGCCCCGGTCAATGACTTGTGGGAGGGAAGCCCGGCGAAACGCTTCGCCAGCGACTCGCCGGGTGGACCCGCCTCAGGCGCCCCCTAAGACTCTCTATCCCGGAGGCTTAGGGAGCGCCATCCGCGCCTGGCCGGATACGAGCGCCCGTGAACCCGGGGCAATCCGATGCGCCTATGGCATCGAAGCCGGGGAGGCCTGGCCTCTCCTCGTCAGCACGATCAGGTGCACGGAGTTGGGATCGAGGCGGCTGTTCATGGCGAGGTGCCCGGCCTGCGCCTGGACCGGCTGCGTCCCACCCGATTGAAGGCGCGTCGATTGGTTGCCCTGACCGATGATCGATTGCGCCGCCTGCATATCGGCGCCGGGTCGCAGGAAGGGAGTCATCTTGGCCTGCAGCTCCTTCCTCTGGGAGAAGCTGTTGGAATGCTGACCGTCCACGATGAACTCCTCCGACCCCCACGACCCGTCGGCGATCCCGTCGACGGCCAGTCGGACGTCCACCGGAACCCCGCTCCTCGCCTTGGCGGCCCGGCTGGCCGCCGCGACATTCTGCAGGAAGGTCTTCGTCTCGCCGGGGATCTGAGCGGGGATCGCGCCCGAATCTCCCGAAGCGGAGCGCTTGAGGGCGTTCTCGAAGACGCCCTTGTTCGGCCCCGAGCCGGCCCTCATGATCGCGCCCAGGCTCATGCCGGGGTCGAACAGGTTGAACGGAAGCAGCCACTCCGGAGGGACGAAGTAGGACAGCAGCACGTAGACTTTACCGCTCTGGACCGACGCCATGCCGGTCACGAAGGCGTCGCCCGTATCGACGCGCAGGACCTTCCCCTTCATCTGGCTGATCGCGAACAGGGCGTTGAAGACCGGCTTGGCGATGCCGGCCCTGGTGAACAGTCCGTTGCCGTTGCCGAACGAGGCGTTCGCCTTCATGAGCTGATCGTTGATCTGCGTGTCCTGGAGCAGGTGCGTCATGCTCACTCCGCTGTCGACCAGAGACATCATGCCGCTGGTCACCCAGGCCGCCTTGACCTCCGAGTCGCACTCCGAATGGGGCTTCCACTCGGGCCAATCGGTGACGATGAGCTCCGCGTCCTTGTACCCCGACGCGCCCAGCCAGCCCCGGATGTCCTTGGCCGCCGCATCCCAGACGGTCGTGCCGCGCGGGACCGCGCTGCCGGCGGGATAGCTGTGCCAGGTGACGAAATGGATCGGCAGATGCGCCTGGGCGGAGTACTCGATCCAGTTCTGGAGGATCGGGCGATTGTTCCGGGACGCCTTCCCCGTCGCGTTGAACTGGCTGCTCAGGTGGTTGGCGGGGGTGATGCCTCCGATCTTCACCTGCGGATCGGCCTGCAGGGCGCCCTTGACCGCGAATTCGTAGTACTTGTAGAAGTCGTACTCGTCGCCCTTCCAGAAGTTGTCCGGTTCGCTCCCGATCATGTAGGTGACGGCGCCGCCGGTGTTCAGCTGCTTGTTGAAATGCTCCACGAAGGCCCGAACCACCGTCTGCCACTTCCCGTAGTCGCTCGGCGCCACGCTGTACCACGTCTTCTCGCCGATGCTCAGCTTCGCTTCGTTTCTCGGCTGGGACGAGATCCAGCGCGGGATGCACTGGAAGACGTAGAGGACCCGGCCGCCGCTGCGCACGATGTCCATGACGAGCTTGTCCTGGACTTTCATGCGCGACTTCATGTCCTCCAGGCTGGTGGAAGGAAGGATGATCTGCCACTTCGGTTCGATGACGACGTACCCCACCCTCAGCTCGGAAAGCGTCTTGTTCCAGACGGAGCCGTTGATGGTGTCCGATCCATACGCGGTCAGGCCGGGGCGCAGGATCTGGTCGGCATCGAGAGAAGAAGGTTGGCCGAGATCGACCTTGATGTCCAGGCTCTTCGCTCCCTGGCCCCGCGCGGGGTCGGCCGGGGCGCCGAGGAGCAGAAGGAGACCTCCTCCTATCACGCTCGCAAGCCATCCATTCATTGTCCGCATGCTCTCCCTCCTGAGTGAGTGATCGGATCCGACTGACGCGACCAGACTGGCGGAAAGGCAGTCGACGGCGCCTCTACACTACACGCGATCGAGAAACAATTCGAGTTCTTCGCGTGGGCCGAATCGATCCAGGGGACGTGCGGGCAGCCCGTCGGCGTCAGTCACGGTCAGTCCGGAGGTGATCGGCCAGACGCAGGGCCAGGGCGATCACGGTGAGCGTGGGGTTGGCATGCCCCGAGGTGGGGAACACCGAGCTGCTGGCCACGTACAGGTTCTCCACGCCGTGGACGCGACAGTTTTCGTCGACCACCCCCTCGTGCCTCGACCGCGCCATGCGCGTGGTGCCCATGTGGTGCGCCGAAGCGTCGATCTGGTTCCGGATGGCGTTCCCCACGTCCGGTTCGTAGCATTCCAGCCGGCCCGCCCCCGAACGTCCGAGCTGATCTCCGATCAACCGGTGCGCCGTCGCGACGCTGCGCACGTCCATCTCGTTGAATCTCCAATCGACCCGCAACCTCGGCATCCCGAACGGATCCCTCTCCGTGCCCAGCGTGACGACGCTCGAGGGATCGGGTGACTGCTCCGCCCAGAACTTCAGCGTGTAGGCGGTCGCTGCGCTGGAGCCGGGGAACAGCAGGATCGGCAGCTTCCGCCGCGCGAACACCCTGCCCCGGAGCCAGAGAAGGGAGATCCGGACCAGGCCCGGCGCATCGAGAGCGAGATTGCGCAGGTGAGCCAGAAAGTCGTCCTCCCGCAGGCAGGAGGGCCCCTTCGTGAGGTCGCTGTCGCGGGCCCAGGCTCGGAGGGACTTCACGATGTGCAGGAGCGACAACGCACCGCTCCTGTGGGCGGGGTCCGATTCCCTGGGGCGGTGGAAGTAGGCGACCAGGTTCAGGACGCGGTGCTTCCTCTGGGCGGCCCCGGTGATCCAGAACCTGCGCCGGCAGTACACACCCGAGGCGTCGCGCTCGAAGTCCTGGAGCACGGTCCTGCCCGGGCTGACTCGCACCACGGACGTCGCGCCCACCAGATGCGACATGTAGAAGCGTCCGAGCAGGCCGGAGTGGTTTCCGATCCCGCTCCCGTGGACGTCACGGGAGGCCAGCAGGAGCCGCGTCGTCTCCAGGCCGCCGCCGGCCAGGATGTAGTGGCGCGCCCGCACCCTGAAGGCGTGCCCCGCGAGGGACGACACGTTGAGGTGCAGGACCGAGCGTCCGTGCTCGTCGAGCTGGATCCCGGTGCAGTTGGCGTGCAGGATGAGACGGACCTTTCCCGAGCGCTTGAGGGCCGGCAGGTAGCGTCTGCCGAAATCGGTCGGCATGCTCCACCGCTCGAGGCGGCGCGAGACGACCTCTTCGCCGTCGAAACCCTCGATCATCTCCGCTCGCCCGGAGGGAAGATGGCCGTCCGCCTCGTAGGCGAAAGGGCCGGCCTCGCAGAGCTCGTTCGCTCGGGCGTAGAAGGGATCGAGATCGACCTTGGCGATCGGCCAGCCGCTGTGCGGCACGTAGTCACGATTCTCGAAATCGATGTCATCCAGCGGAACGCAGCGCCCCCCCCAGACGGTGGAGGTGCCCCCCAGCACCCTTCTGCGGAACAGGTGAAGCGGGTGGTGCTGGCCCGGGTCCGCGACCGATCCGCGGTACAGGTCCTGGGTGGCGCGCTCGAGGCGGCGACCCCCGCTCTCGAGAAGGACCACGTCGACGTCGCCCAGGCTGAGCGCGATCGAGACGCCGGCGGGCCCGCTCCCTACGATGCAGACCTTGCACTCCAGCGTTCCATCGCGCGGCACTTCCGAGGCATCGAGCAGCATGTGGCGGTCCCCTGGCCTGCGGTCCCGGCCGCCCCCTTCAGGCCGGGAGGACGGCGTCGAGCGAACCGGGCGGCAGCGGGCCTTCCGACACGGCCCGGACGTTCTCCTTCAGGTGGGCGGGGTTCGTCGTTCCGGCGAGAACGATCGAGACCCCCTTGCAATGCAGCGCGAACCGCAGCAGGAGCTCGGCGGGGCTGACCTCCAGCCGCCGCGCCGCAGCGACCATCCGCGCGTGCGCGCCCCCGTCGGCGCGCGATCCCGGACCGAGCGCGGCTCCCGCCGCGAACGGCTGATTGGCGAAGACACCGATGGAGCGGCGCGCCGAGGCCGCGAGGAGTCCTTCCCAGCCCGAAGCGGAGGCGGGGCTCAGGGGAAACTCGATGGCGCGCACCCCTTCGTTCTCGAGCGCGGCGAGCCCCGTGTCGGCCCCGGCGCATGAGACTCCGTAATGGCGGATCTTGCCCGACCTCTGAAGCGATGCCAGCACCTCCTGCACCGCCCCGTCCCTCGCGACTTCAGGGGGGGGATTATGCAGGAGGTAGAAATCGATCGGCTCCGTCCGCAGCCGCCGCAGGCTTCCCTCGACCGAGCGCCGGATGTATCCCGGCTCGAAGTCGACCCGCACGGCCGACGATCGCGCCCCCAGGGCCGCGGTGCGCGCCGAACGCAGCCGACGCAGGACGGGGCTCAGAAGGGGCTTCACGGCGGCGAGAAGGGGAACCATCTTCCGCAGCCGGTAGCCGACCTTCGTGGTGATCACGATCCTGTCGCGCTTGCGGCGGAAGGCCTTGCCAATCAGGGTCTCGCTCTCTCCCTGGCCGTAGGAGTCGGCCGTGTCGTACAGGGTGATGCCGAGGTCGAAGGCCAGGTCGAGCAATCGGAGCGCTCCGGCTCCGCCGACGCCGGACGTCCACGAACCGAGCCGGCTGCAGCCGAGCCCCAGCGCCGAGGCGGAGATCCCCGTTTCGCCGATCGGCCGGTCGATCATCACCCATGCGCCCGCGGATCCATTCCGCTGTTCCGGGCGCGCATCCGTTTCGCGGCGGCCGCGCAGGCCGCGCAGCGCGCGCCCCTGATGACCATCCCGCGCCTCCGGCGCCGGTCCTCGGAATGGAAGCGGATTTTTATACACGCCCGCGCTGCGGCAGGTCAAGGCGGGAAGCGTCCGCACGCCCGCGCGGGCCGGTCGTCGGAGCGCGCGGCCCGCGAAGGGCCCTCACGGGGGGTGGAGGACATGATAAGATGCGCCTCCATTTCGTGCCGCAATCACGCTAGGATAAAGGCCATGCCGTCCCGTCTTCTCGACATGCGCGAAGCCGCCGAGCCTTCGTGGCGCTCGATCTACGAAGGCATGCAGGCGCTGTCGCTCGCGCAGCAGCCCGCCTGGTTCCGGCCGTGGCTCATCCGCAGCGGTCGGCTTCAGCGGATGACCGGCTACCACCACTGGTCCCGCGCCTGGGAGTATCCATGGGCGGTGCAGGTCGCCGAGCTCGGAAACGCTCCGGTGCGCCTTCTCGACGTCGGGGGCGGCGGCAGCGCGTTCGCTCCGTGGCTGGCCGCGCGCGGGCACGAGTGCCACGTCGTCGATCCGTCGCTCGATCAAGGCGGCTTCTTCGCCTGGCATCCGGGCAGGAGTGTCTGGAAGAACACGCGCGCGCTCATCAAGCGGTCCGCGTTCCGGCTCGCCGGAATCCGGACCGTCTGGGGACTGCCCAAGGACGGTTCCGGGGCGCATCTGCACTACTGGCCGCAGACCGCCGATCATCTGCAATTCCCCGAGGCCCACTTCGATCGCGTCTTCTGCCTCAGCGTCATCGAGCACATCCCGCACTCCCTCTGGCCCGCCTGCATGCGCGAGTTCGCGCGCGTCCTGCGGCCGGGAGGCCGCCTCGTGGTCACCATGGACATGGAGACGAGCGAGGCGAACGAGCGCCTCTACGCCCGCCTGATCGAGGCGTGCCCCCTGCGTCTCGTCGACGATCCCGCCTATCCCGTGCCTCTCGATCCCCAGGAGGCGCAGAGACGTCATCCGGGAAACTGGTATGAAACCCTCGGTCTCCTCTGGCACAAGGCGGGTTGATCCGCGTCCCTCGGAACGAGACCGTAATCGGGCAAGGCGCCGGCCTCCAGCACTCGATAAACCCTTGACTTGGCGGTCATTTCGGCGTATAGGAGCAACACCTCGTGACCCAGTCGTGGTGATGCCCCGGTGGTCGGGGAGACGCGGGCTTTTCGCGGTCGGACGGACTCGGGGTTGATGCTCGATTCCGCGCGCGAAGTGCTCGCGCGATGCCTCGACCGACGGCGGGGAAGCGAATGGCGACGAGGTGCTGGACCCCGGCGGTTTGGATCACAATTTTCCGGCACGCATGACCACGCCGAAATCCTCATGACACGGGATGAAACCGGCCGGTCCTGGATGCGGTGAGCCCGATTCGTCACTGAGGCAGCGGGAATGAAAGCGGTCCTTCTGGCAGGAGGAGAGAATTCCCTTCTCGACCCGATTACGATCGGTTGTCCGAAGCCCCTGTTGCCTCTCCTGAACAAGCCGTTTCTCGAGATTCAGATTGAGTCTCTGAGACGTCTCGGCGTCCACGACATCGGGATCGCGCTCTCGCCGAGGGATCGCCCGATCGTCGAAGCGCGCCTCGGCGACGGCCGGCACCATGGAGTCTCGCTCCACTATTCCGAGGATCCGATCCCGAGAGGCCCGGCCGGATGTCTTCGGGAGTTCGCCGATCTCGTGGGACACGAGACGTTTCTCGTGATCGGCGGCAACGTGCTGCTCGGCTCCCTCGATCTCGGCGCGCTGGAGAGGTGCCACCGCGAAAAGCGCGCGGTGATCACGGCGGCCATTGCCCGGAGCACGCGGGCCGAAGGGCACGTCGAGCGGATCCGTGTCACGGAGACCAACGGGATCGAGGACTACGAGGTGCTCCATCCGTCACGGGAGCGACGCACCCTCGCCGGCTCGGTCGGCGTCTATCTCTTCGAGCCGGAGGTGCTCGGACTTCTCGAGGAAGGCAGTTTCATCGACATCAAGGAGCAGCTGATTCCGCAGCTGCGGAGACTGGGCCGCCCCGTGCATGCCTACGTGAGCGACGCCGGCCTGGAGAGCGTGTCGAGCGCACGCGAGTACTATCGGGTGCACCAGGAGCTTCTGCGCCGGGGAATCGGCGCGCCCGCGGGCAGCGTCGATCTGGGGCAGCGCCGCTGGGTCGGGCCGAACACGAGCCTGTCGCCGCAGGCCTACGTCCTCGGTCCGGTGCTCATCGGAGCGAACTGCACGGTCGCGCCGCACGCGCAGATCATCGGCCCCGCCGTCCTCGGCGACGGTTGTGTGATCGAGGAGGGGGCCCTCGTTCGCGAGAGCGTGCTGTGGAGCGGCGCGACCATCGCGCGCGGCGGTCGCGCCGAGTATTCCGTGGTCGGCTCGGGCTGCCGCGTTTCATCGGAGTCACCGCTCCTTGAAGGGATCGTGGTGGGGGAGAAGCCCGTGGCGGTGCCGGACCTGCGCCCGGGCGAGATGCAGGGGCCACAGACGCGGCCCCGGCCCGCGATGCGGTCGTCCGCCACCGGGAGCGCCTTCGGGGCGATGCTCAAACGGGCGATCGACTTCCTCGCGGCTCTTCAGGGTCTCGTGCTGCTTTCGCCGCTGTTCGTGGCGATCGCGGTCGCCATCAGGCTGGATTCCCCGGGTCCCGTCCTCTTCTCCCAGAAGCGCTGTGGCGAGGGAGGCCGACCTTTCCGGATGCTGAAGTTCCGCACCATGGTCGTCGGCGCCGAGAAGCTGCAGGATCAGCTCACCGTGAGCAAGGACGTCGACGGACCCGTGTTCAAGGTCTTCAAGGACCCGAGAGTCACCCGGATCGGTCGGTTCTTGCGCAAGCTCAGTCTCGACGAGCTTCCGCAGCTCTGGAACGTCCTGGTGGGCGACATGAGCCTGGTCGGACCCAGGCCGCTGGTCATGGAGGAGATGCGCTACAGCCCGAGCTGGAGGGACCTGCGGCTCAGCGTCAAGCCCGGGATCACCGGTCCCTGGCAGATCGGCGGGCGCAATCACTCCTCGTTCCACGACTGGATACTCAAGGATGTGTCGTATGTGCGCACGCATTCGATCCGGCGGGATCTGATGATCCTGATGAAGACGATCTTCTGGGCCTTCGGGAGAATTGGTGGCTACTGAGAGCGCGATGACCCGCGGACCGGTCACGACGGGGCGAAGACGGCTCCTGCTCGCCTGCTGCCTGTGGCTGGCCTGGGCTCCCGGCGCGCCGACGCCGGCGGCCGACGAACCCCAGGGCACGCCCGCCCCGGAGACCGAGACCCCCGCCGCGGCGCCCATCCCGGCGCCCACGATCTCGGAATTCATTCTCGGACCGGGCGACGCCGTCGAAATCACCGTCTACCGGCACGACGATCTGAACCGGAAGACGCAGATCCAGCCGGATCACACCTTCTTCTTCCCGCTGGTCGGCAACGTCGACACCCGGGGGATGGGTCTGCGCCAGCTGCGCTCCGAACTGACCCAGCGCCTGTCGAAATTCTTCATCGACCCGCAGGTGAGCGTGGAGATCACCGGTTCGCCGAACCGCAAGATCTTCGTGCTCGGTGAAGTGAACACGCCGGGGGTCTACCAGTTCGATACGCCCACCTCGGCCGTCGAGGCGATCTCACGGGCGGGCGGGTTCACGCGGGACGCGAAGCAGCGCAGCGTGCTGCTGGTCCGTGGGGATCTCTCCAACCCGGAGCTGAGAAAGCTGGACTTCAAGCAGCTTTTCCGCGGCGGCGACTGGCAGCAGAACGCCCAGCTGATGAGCGGTGATCTGATGTACGTCCCGGCGACGTCGTTCGCCAGCGTCGAGAGATTTTTCGTACGGATCGAGCGCATCATCCGGCCGATCGTCTACTTCGAGCAGGGAATCGCCGTCTACCCGCAGGTCCAGGACGCTCTCCACGGGAAGAGTTCCTCGAGGTCGGTCATCGTGATCACGCCGCCATGACGGCCGTACCGGGTCGGATCCCCAGCAACATACGGACTTCGAGCGAGCCCATTCCAGGAACCGGCGCGCGCGTGGCGTCTCCTTAGAGTGCCGGTCTTCCGCATCGTGCGCCGCCGCCACGGCGGGGCCGTGGGCAGCAGCAGATGAGCGCCATCGAGGCCGTCAACCTCACCAAGATCTTCAGCCACCAGGGGGGATGGAAATCCATCCTGACGCACAGGCCTGCGCCCCGCACCGTGGCGGTCGATCGGCTGTCCCTTCGGATCGAGGCGGGGACGATCTTCGGGATCCTCGGTCCGAACGGCGCCGGCAAGACCACCTTCATCAAGATGATCTGCTCGCTCCTTCTGCCGACGAGCGGCGAGGCGCGAGTGTTCGGCCACGACGTGGTGCGCGAATCGGCGGCGGTCCGAAAGGACGTCGGTCTCGTGACCAGCGACGAGAGAAGCTTCTACTGGAGGCTGACCGGCCGCCAGAACCTGGAGTTCTTCGCCTCGGTCTACGGTCTGGACCGGCCCCTGGTCGACCGCAGGATCGACGAGGTCGTGGAGATGCTCGATCTCGGGGACTACCTCGACCGCCGGTTCAACGAGTACTCGACGGGCATGAAGCAGAAGCTGGCGATTGCCAGGGGTCTTCTCAGCAGTCCGCGGCTTCTGGTCATGGACGAGCCCACCAAGGGCCTGGACCCGGTCGCCCGGCACAGCTTCCTGTCGCTCCTGCGGGATCGCATCGCGGGGACGCTGAAAGGGACGATCATCTTCTGCACGAACATCCCCAACGAGGCCGAGGAGGTGTGCGATCGCATCGCGATCATCAACCACGGCCGGATCATCTACACCGGAACGCCCGAGGAGACCGAGACCGCGACCGCCAGGCACTGCACCTACCGGATCCTGGTGCGCGGCATCGATGGAGCCGAGCTGTCCGGCCTGCGGGCGATCCAGGGGGTCGAGGCCTGCACGTCCCACGCCGTCAAGAACGGGGAGTACGAGCTGTCCCTGCGGCTCGACACGAGCCGGCCCGCGCTGTCCGATGCGCTGAAGTTCCTTGGACGGAACGGCTGCGAGATCGTCCGATGCGCCAGGGACATGGCGGACTTCGACGAGATGGTGAGGGACCTGATGCATGCGGGTCGGGAAGGCTCGGCTCCATCATGATCCGGCGCTGGCTGCGGATCGCCTGGGCGTTCACGAAGCGGGATTACCTGCTGACAATCAGCTACAAGGCCCTCTTCCTGAGCCAGATCATGGGGGTCGTTTTCTGGGCCGCCATCTTCTACTTCGTCGGCGATGTCTTCAAAGGGGTGTCGACACCGGCCTTGCGGCCTTACAAGGGGAATTACTTCGCGTTCCTCATCATCGGTGTCGCGTTCACCGACTACCTCACGGTCAGTCTCGCGTCGTTCACGAACAGCATCCAGGAGAGCCAGCTGATGGGCACGCTCGAGATTCTCCTGCTCTCGCCGTGCCGCTTCTCGACGCTGCTCATCTCGTCGTCCCTGTGGCCCTCCCTGTTCACCTCGCTGCGCTTTCTTCTCTATCTCGTGTTCGGCACCTTCCTCTTCGGATTGGACATCGGCAACGCCAATCCGCTGGCCGCCGTCGTCATCATGGTCCTGTCGATCGTCTGCTTCTCCTCGATCGGAATCATCGTTTCGAGCGTGACCCTGGTCTTCAAGCGAGGAGTCCCGGTGAACTACCTGATCGGCGGGGTGTTCAGCTTTCTCGGGGGCGTCGCCTTCCCCTCGGAGGTCCTCCCGCCCTGGCTCGTGAAGCTGTCGGCGTACATTCCGCTCACCCACGCGCTCACGGCCATGCGCCGGGCGCTGCTGGACGGCGACGGCGTGACCCAGCTGCTCCCGGAGATCGGCGCTCTCCTCCTCTTCGCCGCCGTCTTCATCCCGATCGGTCTCTACCTGGTGCACCTGGCCGTCCGGCGCATCAAGACCGTGGGGACGGTCACGCATTACTAGCCGGTCCCCGGCGCCCGGGAGTCGTCATGATGATGGAATGGATCAGGAGACTCGTGAATTCGGCGCACTACAGGCTCGCCGCGGATCATGTCGGGAATTCCCTGACGCTGTCCCAGCTCCTGACCGAGACCTATCGACAACCCCGTCTCGTGGATCTCCCCGAGGGCCGGCGCATCCTGGTTCTGGCTCCCCACATGGACGACGAGATTCTCGGTTGCGGGGGGACCCTGCGCAAGCACGTCCTGGACGGGGCGAGCGTGACCGTCGCCTTCATGACGGACGGTCGGCACGGGGATCCGGAGCTGAACGCCACCCGCCTGCCGGAGTCCGAGCGCCGCGAGCGGGAGCGGCGGCTGGTCGAGACCCGCAAGCAGGAATCGCGTCGTGCCGCCGAGATCATCGGGATCGGGTCTCTCGTCTTTCTGGACCAGCCGGATGCGGAGCTCTCGGTGAGTCCTCAGGTTGTCGCCTCCCTGGCGGGCGTCCTCAGAACCACGCGGCCCGATCTGGTCTACCTGCCGTTCCTCACCGAACGACACCGGGATCACTGGGAGACGGGCAGCGTGTTCCTCGAGTCGGCTCGATCCTGCGGGGGCGAGCTCGACGCCCTGACGTGCTGCGGGTACGAGGTCTGGAGCCCACTGCTCGCGAACATCCTGGTGGACATCGAGGCGGTTCTGCCGGCGAAGCGCCTGGCGATCGAGCAGTTCCAGAGCCAGCTGAGGCATGTCGATTATCTCAACTGCATCCTGGGGTTGGGCGCCTACCGCTCGATCGAGCACTTGAAAGGGAAGGGACACGCGGAGGCCTTCTATCGGACCGATCTGGCCAGCTATCGGCGGCTGCACGATTATCTCGCCGCGTGGCCGGCGACGTCCCGGACGAAGCCGGCCGGGATCGACGCGGCCCGCTGTCCGGACGTCGCGGCGGAGCGCACACTCGCGAAATGAAGATCCTGCACGTGCATGACAAACAGCGGTCCGCCGGCGGGGTCCGCACGTATCTGCGGGAGCTGCTCGCGGCGCTGCGGCAGGAAGGGCACGAGAGCGCCGTCGTCAGGCTGCAGAGGGGCGTGCAGGGCGTGCCTCGGGAGGACGGGGAGTATCTCGTCAGGAGCTCCGTCGGGCCCGTCAGTTCGGCGGCGGCGTTCGACGGCCTCAACGAGGTGATTCGAGCGGAGCGTCCCGATGTGGTCCACCTGCACTCGATCTTCACCACGATGGGACCGGCCGCGATGCGCCGGTTGTCCCGGCTGCTGCCCACGGTTCTGACGCTGCATGACATCCACCCCCTCTATTGCTGGGGTCTTCAGGTGCCCCAGGACGGACCGGCGACCAGGCGGACCCGGCGGCTGATCCACCGGTTCACCCGCGGTCCTGCCGCGACGCGCTGGTCCCGGTTCAAGCAGGCGTCGGCCTGGCCGTTGAGACGCCTTCTGGCGCGGGAGTATCGCCGGCTGGACTTCATCCTGGTGGCGAACTCCTACTTCCGGAACGAGCTGCTCGCCCGACGGTTCGATCCGGGAAAAGTGCGATACGTGCCGCTCTTCACGGACAGGGCTCCGGGCGCCCGGCGCGCTGACCAGGGGGGATCCGCGAGCGCCCACGCCGGCCCTCCCATGATTCTCTTCGTCGGCCGGCTGAGCGAGGAGAAAGGGATCACGTCCTTCATCCGGATGCTGGACTCGATCCGCGGCAGCGGGTGGGTCGCCGAGATCGTGGGGCAGGGGCCGGAGGAGGCGGCGACGCGGCGCCTCGTCGATGCGCTCGGGCTCGACGGGCGGATCACGTTTCGCGGGCCGGTCCCCTACGAGGACCTTGATCCATACTATCGCCGCTGCCGGGTGGTCGTCGTCCCGTCGGTGATCCCCGAGAACTTCGGCCTCGTCGGTCTCGAATCGCTGGCGTTCTCGAGACCGGTGGTCGCCTTTCGCGTGAGCGGCGTCACCGAGTGGCTGCGCGACGGGGTCAACGGCTTTCTGGCGGAGCCCGACGACATCGCGGGCCTGGGGAATCGCGTCCAGCGCGTCCTCGAGTCGGAGACGCTCGCCGACCGCCTCGGGTGCAACGGCGCGGCCATCGTCCGGACGGAATTCACGCGCGAGCGGCACATCACCGCCGTCCTCTCGGCCTATGGCGACGCGCTTCGCGGACGGGTGGCGAGGTCATGAATCGTCTTCTCATCGTGACGGTGATCGACATCGACAAGCAGCCGAACAATCGCGACCATCACCTGATCCCGTACTTCTCGGGAAAATTCCGGGAAACGGTCGTCGCTTACAAGCGGAAGCTCGCGCCCGGACCGCCCTTGCGGATGCTCAAGGACATGCTCCTCCCCTCCTGCAGGCGCTTCGTCCGGGACGGAGTCCGCTATCTGGACGTCAATCCTCTGCTCAACCACTATCCGGGTCTCAGCCGCGACATGACCAAGGCACGACCCGTGCCGAGCGAGGGCGGTCCAAAGCGCTGGCGCATCCGGTTGCTCTCGATCGTGACGTCCTTCGCCGTCGTCAAGGACGTGCTCTTCGTCCCCTCGTTCCTCCTTCCGTGTCTTCTGCGCGCGGGCGGCCGGTTCGACGTCTGTGTGGCCATCGGTCCCAGCGCCGGCCTCGTCGCCTACCTCCTGAAAGTCCTGGGACGGGTCCGGTGTTTTGTCTACGAGGACGTCGACTACGAGCCGGGGTTCGTGGTGCCGCGCTTTCGCCAGCGCCTGCTCGCCAGGCTGGAGACCTACCTGATGAAGCGTGCCGATCTGGTCGTGTCGGTGGGGCGGGGTCTCGCCCAGCTCCGACGGCGCGCCTGCGGCCGGGACGTCTCGATCGTCTCCAACGGGGTGAACGTGAAGGCCTTCCGTTCCTCCCGGGAGAGGTCCGCGCATCCGCCGACGCTCGTCTACACCGGCAACGTCACCTATTGGAGCGGTCTCGACATGGTCATCGCCGCGCTTCCCGAGATCGCCCGGACGATTCCGGGGGTCAGGCTGACGATCATCGGAGGCGGCATCGCGTCGTATCTGAGCCAGCTCGAGGCGCTCGCGGAGCAGCGCGGCGTGCGCGACCGCGTCGAATTCCTGGGTCCCCGATCGAACGACTCGCTGCCCGCCGCCTTCAGGGACGCGGACGTCGGTCTGGCGTTCTTCGTCCCGATGGATCTGAGACGTTACGCCGTCCCGCTCAAGGTGTTCGAGTACATCGCCGCCGGTCTCCCCGTGATCGGGACCAAGGGAAGCGAGACCGAGACGATTCTCAACGAAGGCCGCTGCGGGATCGCGGCGGACTACGACGCCGTGTCGTTCGCCGCCGCCGCGAAGGCTCTCCTCGGCGATGCCGACGTGTACCGGGAGTATTCGAGAAATGCCGTGGCTCACAGCGAAAACCTCGACTGGAGCGTGCTGCTGGAAAAAGAGGAGCGGCTGATCCGGGGGGCCCTGGGGGCGCTGCAGGCGGGAGGTGCCCCGTGAGAATCGCGATCAACGCGATCAACGACAACGACCGCCTGCGCGGACCGGACCGCTACACCACGGAGCTGGTGAAGGCTCTCGCCGATTCGGGGCCGGAGCACACCTTCCTCCTCTTCCACGCCCCCTGGCAGGAGTGGTATCCGGAGACGCTGCGGGCGCGGAACATTCAGTGCATCAGGATGAAGGCGCCCCGTTCCCCCTACCTGAGGCTGCCCTGGCAGGCGGCGGTCTTTCCTCTGCTGGTGCGCCGCCACCGCCCCGACGTCGTCCATCTCCCGAACACGATTTTCACGGTCGGACTGGGACACCGCGTCGTGGTCACGTTCCATGACGTGGCGGAATTCACCTTCCCCGAGAAATTCAACGCCTTTCGCGCCCGCGTCCGGCGCATCGCCGCGCGGGCGACGGCCCGGGCGGCGGGACGCATCGTCGCGGTCTCGGACTTCACGAAGAAGGAGATGGTGCACTTCCTCGGCGTGCGGCCGGACAGGATCACGGTCGTGCTCGAGGGGGTCACGGCGAGCCACCCCGCCGGCGCGAGCGCCGCGGCGATCCGGAGCAAATACGGCCTCCGGGGAGACTACCTGCTGTACGTCGGTCAAATCGAGAGGACGAAGAACGTCGAAGGGCTCGTGCGCGCCTTTGCGCGCAACCGCGACGCGCTTCGCGGATGCGACCTGATTCTGGCGGGGAAGACGGGGAACGCCTACGACACCGTCATCAAGACCATCGACGACCTGGGTCTCAGCGAGGCGGTGCGACACCTCGGATACGTTCCCGACGAGGACCTTCCCGGTCTCTTCACGATGGCGAAGGCCCTCGTGTTCCCCTCCCTGGTGGAAGGGTTCGGTCTGGTCATGCTGGAGGCCATGGTGTACGGCGTCCCGGTGATCGCTTCGAACGCCGGGTCGCTGCCCGAAGTGGCTGGCGGCGCCGCCGTCCTCGTGCCGCCGGGCGACGAAGGCGCCCTGAGCGAGGCCATGGCGCGGGTCGTTCGCGACGGCGTCCTGAGGGAGAGTCTGAGCCGCAAGGGGCTGGCCCGGGCACGCGAGTTCTCCTGGTCGCGGGCGGCGCGGGAGATGCTCGGCGTCTACGAATCCCTGCGCGCCGCCGAGGCGACGCGATGATCTCGATCATCATTCCGGTCCACAACGAGAGGCCACGGCTGGATCGCTGCCTCGCCGCCCTGCAGGCGCAGTCGGTCCGGCCCGAGCTCGAGATCATCGTGGTCGACGACGGATCGACCGACGGCGGGGTCGATGACCTCGATCGGGCCGGCGTGCGCGTCGTCCGCCAGGCCAACCAGGGTCCCGCGGCCGCGAGGAACACCGGGGCCGCCAACGCGCGCGGGGAGATCATCCTGTTCATCGATGCCGACTGCGTCGCGGACCCCGATTGGCTGAAGGAGATGCTGAGCCCGTTCGAGGACCCCGAGGTCGTGGCGGTGAAGGGAGCGTACAGGACGCGTCAGCGCGGGCTGGTCGCACGCTACGTCCAGATCGAGTTCGAGCACCGCTACCGCAGACTGCGGTCCAGCCGCCGTGTCGATTTCCTGGCCTCCTACTCGGTCGGTTTCCGGCGCCTCTACTTTCTCGACATCGGCGGATTCCGCGCCGATCTCATCATGAACGAAGACGTCGAGCTGGCCTACCGGATATCGCACAGCGGCGGAAAGATGGTCTTCAATCGGCGCGCCGTCGTGTACCATGAGCATCCCGAGACGGTCAGGAGCTACTTCCTGATCAAGTTCTGGCGGGGCTACTGGAGGGCCGTCGTCTACAAGAAGTACCCGGGCAAGGCCGTCTCGGACTCGTACACTCCTCCGAGTCTCAAGTTCCAGGTGCTGAGCGTCTACCTGGTCGTGCTCTGCAGTCTCGCGGGTCTCGTCCGCTCCGGCGGATTCCTCGCGGCCGGCCTCTGCGCCGCCCTCTCGACCGCCACCATGGCGCGGTTCACGCTGCGTGCGCTGCGAAGGGACATGCCGGTCGCGCTCGTTTCGGTCCCCCTGCTCTGGGTGCGAGCGACCGCCCTCACGGCGGGCACGGCCGCGGCCCTGATCGCGGTCGGTCGCGCCCGCGCCATGAATTACCGTCGCTCCAAGCGGGCCCTCGCGGACGGGTCCGTGGCGCGACAGGGAGGTGTGGGGGACGATGTCTAGGGTGCTCGTGCTCGGCCTGGACGGGGCGACGTTCGACATCATCAAGCCGCTGGCGCGCGAAGGGAAGCTGCCGAATCTTTCGAGGCTCCTCGACGAAGGCTGCTGCCAGGAGCTCGGATCGACCGTGCCCGCCATGTCCTTTCCCGCCTGGTCGTCGTTTCTGACCGGGAAGAACCCGGGGAAGCACGGCATCTACGACTTCATGGCCCGCCGTCCGAACAGCTACGAGAGCCAGTTCATCAACGCCACCTGGCGGAAGGCGGATTCGTTCGCACGCATCCTGTCGGTCGAGGGGCGCAGGGTGGCGCTGCTGTCCGTTCCGCTCACCTATCCGCCGGACCCGTTGAACGGCGTGGTGATCAGCGGCTTCGACGCACCCGGCATCGGAGGCGTCGCCGATGCGTCCGCCATCCACCCGCCCGAGGTGAGGGCCACGCTCAGACAGGTCGTGGGCGAGTACCCCATTTCCGCGAATCTCGAGGCCCTCAAGGGTGAGGCGCTTCTGGCCGGCCTTCACGACACGATGTCGAGAAAGGCACGCGCCGCTCTGCACCTGTACAGGACCGAGCCCTGGGACTGCTTCGTCCTCGTCCTGGGGGAGACCGACGCGGTCGCCCACCATTTCTGGCGCGACCACGATCCCGGCTCCCCGTTGCGCGATCCGGCGCATCGCGTCCCCGCTCTGGCGGGGGCGATCACGTCGATCTACCAGAGCGCCGACGCGATCCTCGGAGAGTTCATGGCCTGCCTGGGGAAGGACACGACGCTCCTGGTGATGTCCGACCACGGGCACGGGGGCAACGGCACGAAGGGGATCTCGCTCAATCGCTGGCTGCAGCGTCAGGGGCTCCTCCAATACAGGGCGACCGGCGAGAGCGGCTGGGGCGGGGCCGGATGGCACCGGGGACTCGCCAGGAAGGCGCTGACCTCCTGCAAATCGCTCGGGTTGAAGGTCACCCCGGTGCCGATCAAGAAACTCCTCATCCGCAACACGCGCATCGCGTCGCGGATGGAGTCCTGGCTGCGCTTCTCCCATCTCGACTGGAGGCGGACGCAGGTCTACTCCGAAGAGGGATCCTACCCGTGTCTCTGGCTGAACGTCCGGGGGAGAGAGCCGATGGGCGTGGTGGATCCGGCGGCGTCGGCCAGGTTGTGCGACGACGTCGTCCGCCGTCTGGGTGAATGGTCGGATCCCGACAGCGGCCGCAAGGTGGTGAAACGGGTGTACCGACGCGAGGAGATCTATCAGGGCCCCTACACGTCCCAGGCGCCCGATCTGACCATCGAGTGGAGCCTCGACGACGGCTACTCCTACGTCAATCGAAGGAGCACCGGTCCCGGCGAGCCGATCTTCGCCCTGGACGGGACGCAACGGACGGGACTGAAATCGGGCTACCACAGGAACGAGGGGATCCTCATGGCCTGCGGCAGCGGCGTGCTCCCGCGCGCGCAGGTTCGCAGGCCCTCGCTCATCGATCTCGCCCCGACGATCCTCTACCTGGCGGGGGCGCCGGTTCCGGTCGACATGGACGGCCGCGTTCTCGAAGAGATGATCGACCGCGATTACCGCGCGTCGCATCCCGTGCGCCGCTCCGGCGCCCCGTCGGGTCCGGGGTCCCCGGCGTCCGAGGTGACCTACACCGAGGAAGAGGCCGAGCTCATCGAGTCGAGACTCAGGGCGCTGGGTTATATCGAATGAGGCCAACGGGACCGGTCGGTGCGGGGTCGGAGGACGCCCTCTGGCGCATGCGGGACCGCTGGAACCCCGTGGACATGAACAGGGTGTCCGTCTGGGGCGGCCTCGTCCTCGGACTGATCCTGGCGGCTCTCGTCTGCACCGACCCGCTCCTCTCCCATCTCATCAATATCAGCTATCTCGAGAAGTATCCCTTCCTGCTGACGGCCTGCGTCGCGTTCCTGGGATTCCTGGCGTGGCTGGCGGCGATTCGGGCGAGAACCATCTGGGAGCACCAGGATGTCTGGCTGTTCATCATGCCGATCGTCCTCACGTCCCAGCTCGTCGGTCTCAGCCTGGGCAAGATCGACGCCATGGAGATGACCCTGGCGCCGCTCCTGCCCCTCTGGCTGGCCGCGACCCTCGTCGGGACGCAGTATCCGATCCGGGCCAACGTCACGCTGATGTTGATCCTGGGCGTCGTCGCGTTCGCCTTCCTCTCGGCGATCAACGAGCCGCTGGGGGTCTTCATCCACGCGCTTCTGGCGCTGCTCGTGAAGGTCGTGGCGTTCTTCCTCCTGTCCCAGTTCGTCCGCACCATCGCCCTGGTCCGCTCGGCGATCCGGGTGATGATCGGGGTGGGCGTGTTCGCGGCGCTGGCGGGCATCGCGCAGGTCGGCCTTTACATGACGACCAACATCCTCCTCACCTGTGTCATCGACAAGACGCAGTACTTCAAGAACACCCCGTGGGGGGAGATGCTGCGCGCCTCGGGGTTCTCGCCCAGGCCGCAACATCTTTCCTCCTTCCTGGTGGTCGTCCTGCCGGTCCTGCTCTTCGTCACCTTCCTCCCCGGCACGACGCCGCGCCGGACATGGCTCGGGCTTCTGGGTGTCCTCATCGTCTGCACCGGGATCACGCTCACGCTGAGCGTCACCGGCTGGATCGCCATGTTTCTCGAAATCCTGCTCTTCCCCTATTTCCGCTGGCCCTCCCGCTCGATCCATTTCACCGCGATCCTGACGGGGTCGGCGGTCCTTTGTTACGTCAGCGGCCTGTTCCAGTGGCTCTACAGGAACTATCTTCAGCACTCGGGTCTGTTCAAGGGGGAGGGGCAGAGGTGGTACCTTCTGACCCTGGCGCTCGAGGAGCTGCACAGAAGCCCCCTGATCGGGGTCGGCTTGAGAAACTTCGAGAATTTCACCAAGAACTTCCGGAGGTTGCCGGTGCACAATGCCTACTTCCAGGCCGCGTCCGAGATCGGCGTCCTGGGAGGATTCTGTTTCCTCGCCATCCTTCTCTACGCTCTCATCAGGCTCCTGTACCTGAACACCTACATCCCCGACATGAACGAGAAGCTCCTGATCCGCGTCCTCCTCCTGGGGCTCATCGCGCTCATGGTCAGCGGGCTCGCGGAGCCGAACTTCGATCACTCGAACACCTGGGTCTACCTCGGGATCCTGGACGGGGCGATCATGACCTTCATGCTGCGTCTGCGGGAAGGTCGGGCCGCTCGCGACGTGATTCCGGCCGGCGGAGCCGCCTGAGACGACGATGCAAGACCGCCCCCTCCTCCACTACTGGTTGATCCTGCACAGGCGCTCGCGCCTCATCGGTCTCACCGTTCTTTCGTCCGTCGGCTTCGCCATCCTGATCAGTCTGATCCTGCCGAAGGAATATGAGGCGCGCAGCGTCATGTTCGTTCCCTCGTCGGACGTGCGGGTCTCGTTCAGATACAACGAGAACAGCGCGGGGCTGACGTCCGCCCCGGTGTTCCCCACGCCCGACGAGGACGTCGCCGCGCTGCATATCGGGATGCTCCAGAGCCACGACATCACCCAGAGAATCTCCACCGAGTTCCCTTCGAAGACCCCCGACCGGCTGAAGGTGGACGTCGATTTCGTCACCAACAAGTACTTCTATATCGAGATCTACGCCCGCGACCGGGACCCGAAGCTGGCGGCGGACGTCGCCAACGCCTACCCGCGGCAATTCAACGAGCTCCAGAGGTCCTTCCTGCTCAGCCGCTTCCAGGAGACCCGGAGAACTCTGGAGGCCCAGATCCAGAAGATCTCGGAGGCCCTCGCTCAGGCCAAGGAGCAGAAGGCGGAGTACGAGAAGAAGACCAAGGTTCTCTCGGTCCCGATGGAGACGGAGAAGCTGACGACGCAGAAGAGCACGCTGGTCTCCGACCTGAACAGCGCGCAGGTGGACCTCACTCAGGCCGAGGAGAGACTGAAGAGTCTCAAGGGACAGGTCGAGGCCGAGGCGAAGACGTACCTTCCGACCGAAGTGGTGACATCGAACCCGTTGATTGAGAAGCTGCGGGGACAGATTTCGGATTTCGAGATCCAGCTGGCCGGGTTCGGCACGGATCTCACCGCCGAGCACCCCCAGGCGGTCGCCGTGCGGGCCCAGCGCGACCTGGCCAAGGCCGCGATGGAGCAGGAAATCCAACGGGTCCTGAAGAGCCAGACCAAGTCCGCCGACTCGCTGTCCGAGAAGCTCCGTCACGATCTGGCGGCGGCGTACGTCGACAGCGACGTTCTGCGGGCCAGGATCCCGGCGCTCAGGCAGTCGATCGAGAGCATCACCCGCGCCATCCGCGAGCTGCCGGATCGCGAGCGGACCTTCGACGAGATGGACAACGCCATCCACCGGCACGAGGCCACCTACCAGACGCTGCTCGACAAGGAAGAGGAGGTCGGAAGCCAGCTGGCGTGGCAGTTCCAGAGCGCCGTGGTCTCCGAGGTCGCGACGCCGCCCAGCACGCCCGCCTTCCCCGTCCTGTGGCTGAATATCGCCATTTCCGGGGTCCTCGGACTCATCGCCGGCGTCCTGTACGCCTTCTTCCTCGAGTACCTGGCCGACGTCCGGAGAGCCATGATCCTGACCGAGCCGGCGGAGGAGCCCGCTCCGGCAGCGGGGGAGTGAGACGTGTCGTCCTTTCCTGAGCACCTCAAGAAAAAGATCCGGGACGAAGAGCGACTGGCCTGCTTCGCGGAGATGCAGCAGCGCCTCGAGCGGGAAGGCACTCTCGCCGCCGGACCGCCGCTGCTGTTGCGCGCCTACGAACGGGTCCTGCAGCTGGTGGGGGGAGTCCTGATCGGTCTCGTGGTGGCCTCCGGCTCGGTGCTGATCAATTTCGTGCTGTTCAACTATCTCCTCCATCTGTTCTGAGCGCGCCATGCCGACCCGAACCGCCGCGACCGAATCGAAAAAGAATCCTCGACCCGACGAGCTGTTCCGCCAGCAGATGCGCCGGGATCAGCGCCTGCGCCTCGAACGCGAGCTGAGCGGGCGCCTGCAGGCCGGCACCTATCCGTTCGAGGGAGGCTGGTACACGCTCGAGGAGATCCAGGCCAATCGCCGCGAGATGAGACGCTTCGACCGCCTCGTGCTGGCCGAGCTGATCGCGCTCTTCCTCGTCATGCTGGGCCTCGGTCTCTTCCCGGTCTGGCTGCTCTCCCGGTTCGTGCTGCCCTAGGAGCCGTTCCACGCCAGGACCGTCTCGGCGATCCATCGCATGTGATGCTCGCCGAGCTGGTGGTGCACCGGCAGAGCGAGCAGGTGCTCCTTCCGGGCGCTCTCGTCGGGGAACCGGCGTCTCGGAAACGCGGGATGGAAGCGCTGCCAGAACTCGCTGACCTCGATCCCGCTCCCCAGAAGATGCGCCACGAAGGCTTGCGGCCGGTCCACGAGAACCGGGAAGATCCACGGGCAGACGTTCTCCGGGAGATCGAGCGGGAGGGGGCGGACGTGCGTGGTCGGCCGGAGCCGCCCGGCGAGCGCCCGATAATTCTCTCGGCGTCTGCGGGCGACTTCGTCCAGAGGGGTGTTGCGGAGGATGGCCCGGGAGACGGCGGACATGCTCCAATGGATTCTCTCGGGCAGGAAATCGTACGGGTCCTCGGGCCGAGGGGCGGCGCCGCCCGGCGAGCCGCTCCTCTTGAGCGCGCGGAAGGCCGGCTTGAGGATCCGGGCGCGCAGCGCGCGCAGGAGCGGCCCCTGCTGTGTTTCCAGATTGCGGGAGAGGCTCCGCCTCACGCCGAGCAGAGTCCTCCGGCGCGGTGGTCGTGAGGCGGGCTCCGCCGGCAGCGCGATGGCCGGGTCGTTGATCCGGAGCGCGCCGCCATCCGGCAGAGGCAGCAGCTTCCGCATGCTGAAGATCGACACGTCGCCGAACGTTCCCAGGAGCTGGTCGCCGTGGAAACCCCGGAGCGTGTGGGCGCAATCCTCGATCAGCCGCACGCCCTTTCGCCTGCACCACTCGGCGATCCTCTCGATCCTCTGGGGCAGCCCGAAGTAATGGATGACGAACACCGCCCGCGTGCGGTCGTCGATCGCCTGTTCGAGCGAGTCGATGCGCACCCGGAGCGAATCATCGACACCGTAGTAGCGCAGATCGATCCCGAGGTGGACGAAGGCATCCAGCTCCGTGGAGCAATGGAAGGCCGGGAAGGCCACGTTCTCGCCCGACCGGATGCCGAGCGCCTTCAGCGCATGCCAGATGGCGTACCGCGCCTGATGGTAGGTCCGAACGGTGCCGGCGCCGAACGGCTCGGCGGGGGTCCCCCGCCGCAGCAGGGACCCCAGGAAGGTGGGCGAGAGCGTGGGGGCGCCGACCACCCAGGGACGCGGCTCCTTCACGGCCTCTCGAGCGGATGGGGGCGCGGCGGGTAGGGGACGGGCGTTCCGGTTCCCTGGACGAGCAGCACCCTCGACCCCGCCGGGACGCGGCCGAACGACTCGTGGATGGCGCCCGGCCAGTAGACCTCGACGTCGCCCGTCCTGGCGTCGCCCAGACCGAAGACGAGCTCCGGCGGCTGGCAGCTCAAGTAGCCCGAGCCGCACTGCAGGACCTGGGAGCAGGGGCCGGCGCTCCCGCCACGGACCACGACCTCCGACCCGATCGCCTGCCATTGGCTCCGGGTGGCGCGCAGACGGATCTTCAGGAACCCCGCCCCGGCCGGCGCGGCGTCGTTCCGGTACAGACGATGCCGTTCACCCGACATCTCGTGGACGAACAGGTCGACGTCGCCGTCGTCGTCGAAATCGGCGGCCACCACGGCGCGCCCGTCGAGCGGGGAGTCGGCGCCGCTCACGTCCGAAAGATCCACGAACCCCGCCTCACCCGCGTTCCTCCAGAGATGATCGCGCTGGTGGCCGGCGAGGGAGCGGCCCTCTCCCAGGATGAGACGCTCGTGCCCGCCTTTGTAAGCCTCCGTGAAGACCGCGACGCGGGCCCCCAGCGAGGGCTCCTGCTCGGCCTCCTCCATCGAGGACGCGACCACGTGCTGCCAGTAGAAGCTCTCGCCGTCACCACTGGCGCGGCCGGTGATGTACCCGTTGGTGCAGAAGATGTCGAGCCGGCCGTCCAGGTCCAGATCGAACGGCAGGGCGCCCCAGGCCCAGCCGCAATCGACGCCCCCCCGCGAAGGGGGGGACGCCTCGAACCGTCCGTCCCGGAACAGGTAGATGCTGTTGCCCGACGCCATCTTCCGCAGCGCGTCGACGGAAGGAGAGCGCACGCTCAGCCTGTCCAGGATGCGCATCCCGTCCACGGAAGACATGTTCGACACATAGAGGTCGAGACGGCCGTCGTTGTCCAGGTCGCCCCAGGCGGCGCTCATCCCGAACCCACGGTCGAGCACACCCTGGTCGCCGGCGACATCCGTGAACCGGCCGTTTCCCTCGTTCCGCCAGAGCGCGTGCAGACCGAAATCGTTCGCGACGTAGAGATCGGGGCGACCGTCGCGATCGTAATCGGCCGACGCCGCGGCGTACCCCCAGCGCGGGTCGGCGACGCCGGCGCGCTGCGCGACCTCCTCGAACCGGCGGCCCCCCAGATTGTGGAACAGGAGATCCGGCGTGCCGTTGCGGGCGTTGATCCAGGCGTCGGGCGGCATGCTGCGCTCCGGAGCATAGTTGGCGACGAACACGTCCAGGTAGCCGTCCCCGTCGTAATCGAAGGCGACCAGCGAATAAGCGTGCGTCACGTCGTCGAACCCCACGTCGTGACCGACTTCGCGGAAGCGCCAGGTGTCACCCGTCCCCTCGTGACGGTAGAACCGCAGAGGGCCGCCGTCGAGAGAGCCGTCCCGCCTCAGATGGCTGTCGTCGGCCACGGCGAGATCGAGATTCCCGTCGTTGTCGTAGTCGAAGAAGACGGCGCCGGTCCCGCCGGCGGGGAGCGCGACGCCGCGGATCTCGGCCTCGTCCACGTAGCCGCCCTCGGGACGCGCGACGTACAGGAAATTCCGCGGCCGGCTGGGCAGGAAGATGTCCCACAGACCGTCGCCGTTCACGTCGGCCACCGCGGCGCCGTTCCAGGAGAAGTCGTTGTTCGGGGACCGGCCCCAGCGGACGCCCTGGGACGAGAGACCGGATGCGGCCGTCACCTCGGTGAAGAGCGGCGTCCTGCGCGTGCGTTCCTCGAGCGACGAGAGCTCGAAGGCCTCGAGGGTCCAGGAGCCGAGACGCTTCGCCGCGAGCGCCGTGCCGCTTCCGCGGATCGAGCGGGGCTCGCCCGCGGCGCCGGAGCCGAGGAACGAGAACGCCAGGCCGGCCCGTGCCCACAGGGGACGGCCCTGCTGGAACTCCGCCGAGATGACGTCCCACTTCACCTCGTCGATCCGCCGCCAGTCCTTCAGGCGCGCCTCGATCGAGTCGACGAACTCGGTCCGGTCGACCGCGGCCCTCGATCCGATCGTCTCGCGCACCAGACTGGCGCCCAGACCGAGGTCGATCGTCTCGCCCCCGCCGGCGCTCAGCGGCTGGCCCGCGAAGCGCGAGGAGAGCCACGCCACGGCGTCCTCCCGATTCCGGGAACGGAGCCGTTCGGAGAATGTCAGAAGGCTCTGGACCAGCTCCTCGGTGTAGTCCTCGCGCAGCTCCATGGGAAGAATCGGCTGCGCCGGCGGGGCGATCGGGAAGCCGCGCGGCAACGAGTCGGGGTCGCCCCAGCCCAAGGTCCGCGCCAGGCGCCAGCCTCCCAGGAGGGCGAGGGCGAGCACGAACGCGCCCCCCGTGATGAATGTCACCTTGCGCGTGCTCATTGTCCGCCGTGTAGGCGGCGCATTATAGCAGAGGCGTTCGATTCCCTTGCGTCGCCGTAGGCACTCGGCTATCCTGACGCGCCGCGATGCGTGGTTCCGACACGACACCGGGAGGCCCTGGGCTCTGAGCGTGCCGTCGAACGGAAAGGGACTGATCGCCGCGATGTCGGTGGCCGTCGTCGCCGTCGTCGCGGCGGCCGGGTGCGGACGCAAGTCGGAGAGCGCGAGGTCCACTCCGCCGGAGGTCCCGATCGAGGACCAGGTGACGCGCGAGATCGCGGCCGCGCGCTTCGCCGAGGACCATCTGGAGGAGGCGCGCGCCGCGCTCGCGCCGCTCGTGAGCCGGCCGCAACCCGACCCCGAGGATCTCATCCGCGCGGGGGTCGTGGATCTGGCCCTCAAACAAAGGGACCCGGCGCGCACCCTCCTCGCCGCGGCGCTGAAGGCCTCCCCCGATTCTCCGGCCGTCCACTACAACCTCGGAACCCTGGCGCGAGCCGACGGCGATCTCAAGAAAGCCGCCCAGGAGTTTCGCCGCGCCCACGAGCTCGCACCCGACGACTATCCGACCCACCTTGCGCTGGCGAACACGCTCGCGGATCTGGAGGATGCGTCCGCCGAGACGCACTATCGGGAGCTCCTGAAGCGGGGGCTCGATTTCGGCGGCAGCTGGTATCTGACGACCCTCTACCGTCTGAGCCGGATTCTGTTCCAGACCAACAAGACGGAAGAGGCCAAGGATCTCCTGAAGAAGTTCAGCGAGCTCCAGGACACCGGGATGTCCGTGCCGAGCATGACCGACCTGGAGCGAGGCCGCTTCGGCAGGCTGGACCCGCCGCGACCGGCGGGAGGACTCGCCGCGCCGGTGGGCCCGCCGCCGGTGTTCGCCGCCCCCAAACTGATCTCCAAAGCACCCGGCGCCACCGGAATGCTCGCCCTCACCCTGGCGGGCCGCTGGGCTCCCGGGCGCGTCGGTCCTCCGGATCTCCTTCTGTGGGGGCGCGGCGGGATCAGGACCCTCGTGCGCGACGCGAAAGGAGCATGGACCTCCCGGACGATCTTCGATCACGCGGTCGCGCGCGTCCGGGCCTTCGACCTCGACGAGGATGGGGATCTCGATCTCTGGGTGGTCACCGACTCGGGCGTTCTCCTTCTCGTGGCGGGCGAGAAGGGGTTCGCTCCCTGGACGGGTGCGCTGCCGCAGCTCTCGTCGCCGCCGAGCGATCTCGTGCCGGTGGACTTCGACCACGACGGCGACCTCGACCTCCTCCTCGTGGGCCGATTCGGCGCAACCCTCTGGCGCAACGACGGCGTGGCGCAGGGAGGCCGGTTCACCGACGTGGGCAAGGAGAGCGGTCTGCCGCAGGACCGGCCGTTCGACTGGTGCCTGACCGAAGACCTCGATACCGACCACGACGTCGACTTTCTCATCGGCGGCCCGGGCGGCGCGGTGTTCGTGGAAAACCTCAGGGGCGGACGCTTTCGTGAGCGTCCGGACGCGATTCCCGGCGCGTCCGCGCTCGTCACACGGCCGATCGTCGGTGATCTGGACGGCGACGGCCGGCCGGATCTCCGGTCGACGGGAGAGCCGGTCCGATTTCTGCGTGGAGCCCCGGGGGGCGTATTCGTCTCCGACGATTCCAGGGGGGGACCTGCGGTTCCCCCGGACGCCGGCGCTCTCGTCGACGCCAACCTGGATGGCCTCGTGGACCTCTGGTGGACCTCGGGCGGCGGCGTGCGCGGGCTGCAGGCAGTCGGCCGTCCGGGACAGGCCTCGACACCGCCGGGACCGGAGGGGCCCTTCCTCGAGGGCGTTCCCCCCGTGATCACCGACATGGACGGGGATCTCGTTCCGGACCTCGTCGGATTGGGCCGGGACGGCGTGCTGCTGGCCCCTGGCGTCCCGGCGGGACAGAAGTCCTTCCGCCTCGCCCTCCTGGGGACCAAGGACAACCGCCGCGGGGTGGGCGCCGAGGTCGAAATCCGCGCGGGTCGCGCCTATCGCCGCATCGACTGGCAGGGGGAGCCCGAGGTGATCGGGTTGGGCGGGCAGGCCTCGGCCGACTGGCTGCGCGTGGTCTGGCCGAACGGCGTCGCGCAGTCGATCGTCGGCGTCCCCGCGGGTTCGCAGGAGGTCGTCGAGCAGCGGGAGGGGATCGTCGGATCGTGCCCCTTCATCTACGCCTGGAACGGAGAGCGCTACGAGTTCGTGACCGACGCCCTCGGGGTCGCGCCGCTCGGCTTTCCGATCGCCGCCGGGGAGCTCATCCCCTTCGACCACGATGAGTATGTCCTGCTCCGCGCCGAGCAGATCGCCCCGCGCGAAGGGTTCTACGACATCCAGATGACCGAGGAGCTTCGCGAGCTGACCTACCTGGATCGCGTCCGCCTCGACGTGGTCGATCATCCGGCCCATTCCGAGATCTACCCGAACGAGCGGTTCACCTCGCCACCGTTCCCCGAGCCGCACACCCACACGGTCGTCTCCCCGCTCGCGCCGACGCGCGCCGTGGGGAGCGACGGGCGTGACTGGACCCGGGCGCTGCGCGCCATCGACCTGGACTTCGCCGCTCCGTTCGTTCCCTACACGAGCCGCCTGGCGGCGTCCCCCCCGTGGGGTGGAAAGTTCCAGGGTCTCGCGCCCCGCCACACGCTCGAGCTGACGTTCGATCGGCGGGCGGTGCGCGCCGCCAGGAAGCTGCGCCTGATCCTCACCGGATGGTTCTACGAGACCGACTCGAGCGTCCACGTGGCCGCCAGCCGCACACCCGGCATGCGCGTCCTCCCGCCGGTTCTCCAGGTGCCCGACGGCCAGGGCGGCTGGCGCGACACGGGACCGCCGATCGGCATGCCGGCGGGGAAGGATGCGAGCATGGTCGTCGATGTGACCGGGGTGCTGTCGCCGCGGGACCCCCGCGTGCGGATCGTGTCGACCCTCCGTTTGTACTGGGACTCGATCCGCCTCGCGGTCGACGCCGACGACGCGCCCCTGCGGACGACCTCTCTCGAGGCCTCCTCGGCAACGCTCTGGGAGAGGGGGTTCAGCGAGACAGTGGAGATGTTCGGCGAGCACCGCCTCGAGTCGTTCGATTGGGACCATCTGGCGCCGCAGGCGCGCTGGGACCAGCACCCGGGCCTCTACACGCGTCTGGGGGACGTCCTGCCGCTCCTGACGGCGATCGACGATCGATACATCGTCATGGGCGCGGGGGACGCCCTTCATCTTCGATTCGACACCCGGACGCTGCCGGCCCTGCCGGACGGATGGCGGCGCGATTTCCTGCTCTTCCTGGACGGCTGGGCGAAGGACCGCGATCCGAACAGCGTCGAGGCGCTGCACGTCGAGCCGCTGCCGTTCCACGCGATGAGCGGCTATCCGTATCGCGCCGACGAGAGCTTCCCGGACGACCCGGAGCACCGCGCCTGGTGGCTCGAATGGCAGACGCGTCCTCCCCGGCGATGGCTGCAGCCGCTCGCGACGGCGTCGCCTTCCGGGCGTTCGGATTTCACGAGGTGAGACTTGGCCTGACAATTGCTTGACAGTCGGCCTACTTACCGTATACTTCGCGCACAATTCGGGGTTCAGTAAATTCACACGGACCGGTATTTCTGCCGGCACCTGAAAGGTCTACATCCATGGAACGCTCGAATGTCGAGGTGCAGGAGCGCGAGCTCGAAACCGTCGAAAACAGGGTGGTCTTCAGGGGAACCTACGCCACCACGACACCCAGGCTCCGCGACGCCACCGATCTCGCGGGGTGCGTGTCCCTGCTCGAGCTCGGCGCGCGTCTCGGGCTGATCGAGACCCTGAGACGCGAGACCTCCGTCGAACCCGAGCGACTGGCGGCCGAGATCGCCGTGCCGGTGCAGAAGGTGCGGGCGCTCCTGCACGCCTATGTCGCGGCCGGTCTTCTGGTCCGTGATCCCGACGGGAAGGGATACTCGCGATCGGAGGAGTTCGACGACTACCTGTACTTCTCGGGATACGTTCTGTGGGGGCTGTCCGCCTGCCGTCCGTTCATCGAGCACACGCGCGACTATCTGTGCGCCCCGAAGGCGCCCCAGAGCCATCCGCGGGACGGAGGGCTGGTCGCCGTGTTCTCCGAGTGGGTCGGTTCGAAGGCCTTCTATCCGCCTGTGCTCGGGATGATCCGCGAGATCGCGCCGAAGCGGTTCATCGATCTGGGCTGCGGCACGGCCAAGCTGATCGTCGGGGCTCTCGGGGCGGTCGAGGGTTGCGACGGAGTCGGAATCGATCTCGACCCGGGCGTCTGCCGTCTGGCGCGCATGAGCGCGGCGGCCCGCGGTCTCTCGGACCGCATCCGCATCTACGAACGCTCGCTGCAATCGCTCGTCGAGGACCCGTCTCCCCTGGACGGGGCGGACATCGTGCACGCGGGGTTCGTCTTCCACGATCTGCTGCCCGAGGAGACCGATGTGGCGGTCGCCGTGTTCAGGAACTGCCACAAGGCCCTGAGCGAGACCGGCGGCTACCTGATCCTCACGGAGCTGGTTCCCTACGAATCGAACGAGCGGGAGCGCAAGTTCAGCTCGCTGGTGACCTATTTCCACATGCAGTTCATGCAGCGGCGGCTTCCCAGGCCGAGCGAGTGGGCGGCGCTGCTCCATGCGGGCGGTTTCCAGGAAGTCGAGATCTTCGAAGTGGACATGCCGGGGGCGCGCATCATCCGCGCGAAGGCGCGCAAGTCAGACCGTAACGACCCGCTGCCCGTTTTCGCCTGGGACAAGAGCTCCGAGTAATCCCGAGTGCAACGGACGACTCTCGATCGTGCGGGGCGGCGTGCCCTGACGCTTCCCGACCTCCTGCGGGAGGCGGAGGAGCGCACGCCGCAGGGCACCGCGCTCTATTTCCGCGACCGCGTCCTGACCTACCGGGACGTCGCGAGGGATGTCCGCCGGCTCGCCGGCACCCTGGCCGAGCTCGGGGTCGGGCGGGATCGGCGCGTCGTCATCGCCCTGGGCAACTCGCCCGGGTTCGTGATCGCCTACTACGCGGTCACCAGCCTGGGCGCCGTCGCGGTGCCGTTCAACCCCGAAGCGCCTGCGGGCATCCTCGACCACGTGCTGCGCCACACGGAGGCGACCGTGCTCCTGGCATCCCCGCGACTGGTGGAACCGATGCGCTCGGCGGGCGTCGCGCTCGCGGGGCGCGGCCGGTCCGTGCTCCTGCTCCGCGAGCCCGGGACCCCGGACGAGGACGCCGGCCTCGCGGTGCTCGACGACGGAGCGGCGGTGGAGGAGGCGGCGTGGGGATCCCTGGCCGGCCGCGCCGAGTGGGACGGTGACTCCAGCCTGTCCCCCGGCGACGACGCGGCGATCTTCTTTACCTCGGGGACGACCGGGCGCCCGAAGGGTGTCCTGATGACCCACGCCCAGGCCCTGACCGGGATCGATTGCTGGGTCAGCTGCTGGAAGTGGAACGAGCGGACGATCTCGATGATGGTCGCGCCCACCGCGCACGTCGGTTTCCACCCGATGGTCCTGGGGACGCACCGCCGCGGCGGGGCCGCCGTCCTGCTGGAGCGTCTGACCGTGCGGTCCGCGTTCCAGGAGGTGCCGCGGCGACGGATCAACGCGCTGTTCTGCAATCCTTCGGTGTGGACCCAGTTCCTGAGAGATCGGCGAAGCCGCGAGCTCGATCTGAGCTCGCTCGAGACCGTCATCTATGGCGCCGCCCCCATGTCCGCCTCCGACGTGCTCCAGCTTCAGGACGCCTTCCCCGCGGCGAGGCTGTTCAACTGCTACGGCCAGACGGAAACCTGCGGGGCGATCAGCTTTCTGGGCCCCGACAGCATCCGCAGCCATGCCGGCTCGATCGGCGTCCCGCATCCCCCGGTCGAGGTGCGCGTCCTGGACGCGGGCGGGGCCCCGCTGCCGGACGGCGAGCCGGGGGAGATCTGCTGCCGTGGAGCGAACGTGATGAAGGGCTACTACCGCGAGCCCGACGAGACCCGGCGGCGCTTCCACGGAGACTGGCTCCGCACCGGAGACATCGGATACGCCTCGTCGGACGGATACCTCTACGTCCTCGACCGGCTGGACGATCTGATCATGATTTCGGGTGTGAAGATCTATCCGCGCGAGGTCGAGAACGTCCTGCTGGGGCACCCGGAGATCGCGGAGGCGGCGGTGGTCGGGGTCGCGGACGACCGGAAAGGTCAGGTCGTGATGGCGTTCGTCGTGCCCGCCCGGGGGGCCGAGCTCAAGGAGGCGGATCTGCGGCAATACTGCACCCACCGGCTGGCGCCCTTGTGCGTCCCGAAGGTGATCCGCGTCGTCGCGAGCCTGCCGCGCAATCACATCGGCAAGGTGCTGCGCATGACCCTGGCGCGCGGCGAGTCGGCGCTGGCCGGGATCGCGGCGACGCCACCGCGCCCGAGCGGGCCCGGAGACGAGCGGCCGGTCGGACCGGCGCTTTCGAGAGCGCGGACACCGGAGCCGGGAGCGGAGCCCTGATGCCCGCCGCGCGTCGCGCGCGCCTCAAGAGACGGGTCGCGCGCGACGGCCTCTGGCCGACCCTGGGGTGGGTCTTCCTGCGCGTGATGCGGCCGGTGTACGAGCGCGAGGATTTGATCTTCGTCGATCTGAGCCTGGAATCCTGGGTGCCGCGCTACCTGCGGCGCGCCGCAGCGATCGCGATCACCGAGGTCGGGCTCGAGGACCTGCCGCGCTGGCGACAGCATCTCGACCCGGAGCAGCAGCGCTGGGTCGAGGCCGAGCTGCGCCAGGGCTCGCGCTTCTTCATCGCCATGCGCGAAGGCAGGCTCGGCGGTCTCGTCGCGACCCATCGGACGTACTACCACCCGCCGTGGGACGTGTCCCTGGAGGTGGAGGCGGACGAGCTGATCTTCTACCGGGTCCTGGTCGCCGAGGGATTCCGCCACGGCGCGCTCGGCGGCATGATGGTGGAGAAGGTCTTCGAGCAGGTCAGGAAGGAAGGCATCCGGCGCATCGTCGGATGCATCCACAAGGACAACGACACCTCACGCATCTTCGCCGAGAATCTCGGCCTGCAGCAATTCCAGAGGCTCCGCAGACACCGGGTCCTGTCGGCGCTGCGGCTGGCACCCAGGATCGTGGAGGGCCGCAGGCCGCGGGTCAGCCGCCGAGTCCGCTCACTCGGAGTCCGCGTTGTGCAGGACGACTTCGCGCAGGACCGCACGGGGTGACAGGCGGAGCGCGAAGACGACGGTCTCGGCCACGTCCTCCGGCCGCAGTCTCCGCTCGCCCTGCTCGGCCCCGTCCTGGTGCATCGCCGTATCGACCTCGCCCGGCAGGATCGTCGTGACCCGGATCCCCAGCGTCGCGACCTCGCGGCGCACGGTGTCCATCAGGCCGACCACCCCGAACTTCGAGGCGCAGTAGGTGGACAGCGTCTCGCGGCCCTGGCGGCCCCCCAGCGATGCGATGGTGACGATCGTGCCGCTGCGCTGACGTCTCATCGGGCGAAGGACCGCCTGGGTCGTCAGCATCACCCCGGTGAGGTTGACCCGGAGAATCTCGTTCCAGTCCTCCAGCCGCGTCCTGAGAAAGAAACCGGCCCGGCTGACGCCGGCCGAATTGACCAGCAGGTCGATGCGGCCGAAGCGTGCCACGACGTCCTCGACCATCTTCTGGACCGCCCCGGCATCGGCGACGTCGCAGGGCAGCGCGAGCGCCCCGGGGAAGCCGGCGTCCCGCAGCGCGGTCGCCGTGCTCTTCAGGCGCTCCTCGCCCCGGGCGGCCAGGGCCAGATCGAACCCCTCGGACGCGAGCCTTCGCGCGATGGCGCCCCCGATGCCGCCGGAGGCGCCCGTGACGAGCGCCAGAGGTCGCTGTCCGTTCCCGGCCTGAGCCGGCATGCCGTCGGACCCTCCTTCCCGCCCGGGCCTGGAGCGCTCCGCGCGCCACGGGGCCGGCTTCGCTGATCGAGCGCGATTCAGACCAGGTCTTCGAGCGTCACGACGACCTCGCGCGTGGCGTCTCCTGTCTGGACCTTGAGCCGGATCTTCGTGCCCGGGCCTTCGCTCTTGAAGCGGGCGCGCAGGTCGGGCAGGGTGATCGACTCCGCCTTCTTGCCGTCGACGGCGACGATGCGGTCGCCGGCGTGCAGCGCCGCCTTGTCGGCCGGGCCGCCCGCGATCACGTCGACCACCTCGAAGACCGATCCGGCGCTGTTGAGCCACATGCCGGAGCGATCGAAGACGTCCGGCCTCGCGTAGTTGGCGTTCGGCTCGAAGTACATCTTCTGATGGCCGTAGTCGAAGGTGATGTTGAATCGCTTGAGCACCCCGCCTCCGACGTTGCCCGCCACGTACGGATCGATGAAGGCGCCCTTCGTCTGGAGCGACAGCTCGGTCACGGGGGACGGGATGGAGACGTCCCCCAGCCGCAGCTCCTTCGCCCGCGTCACCTGGCTGCGGGCGGCGCCGCCGACGCCCCAGCCGGTCACCCCCTCGACCTTGACGCCGTAACGGTCCTTGAGCTGGTGCTTCTCGGCGAAAGGGGCCAGGAGATCGAGCGAGGCGCGGCTGCCGGTGTCGATGTCGAACTTGCCCGTCAGGCCGTCGATCGAGCCGTCGACCTGCGGGATGTGCGCGTTGAACTGGAACGGCACGGTGGTCCCCTTGCCGGCGTAGGCGAACGTCTTCGGCTCGGTGAAGGTCAGAAGCGTCTTCTCGTAATCGATGCGCACGACGAAACGCTTGAACAGCTCGTAGCCGATCAGACCGGACGAGGGGACCCCCTCGACGCTGGAGAACGTCCCGAGGGGATAGACCGAGAACAGCTGGTCGTTCACGGTGACGTCGCCGACCTGGACCGTGCCGACCTTGGTCACGGCGACGTCCTCCGATTTCTCCCCGACACCGCGCCCCTGCAGGGCGCCTTCGGTCTTCAGGCCGAGCGTCTTCGCCAGCTCCGGCGTGACGATGTTGGCCCCGCCGGTGTCGCACAGCAGGCGGAACGGGCCCTGTCCGTTCAGCTTCGCCTGGACGTAGATGTGGTTGTTGACCAGCTCGAACGGCACGGTGGTCGAGCTCTTGCCGGCGGCAAAGGCGTAATCGGGCGGCGGCGGGGCCGGCATGGCGAACTGCGCCTCCTCGACCGGCCGGTTGAACTCGATCGACTCGAGGGTGGCGTGGAGGTCGTAACGGGTCTCGCCGTTGGTCGAGCGGATCGCGAACGGCACCTTGACCCGGTCGACCTGGCGGTAGTCGGACAGGTAGGTCGTGCGGGTCTCCATGGCCGCCTTCTCGACGACGTGGTCGGGAAGGGAGGTGGCGGCGTCGATCCAGAGGTCGAAGGGGCGGCCGTCCTTGGGCGTGATCCGGACGACGTGGAACTGGCGACCGTCCTCCTCTTTCAGTCCCCCGTACTCGAGGCTCGCGGGGTGCCGGTCCGGGTACCAGTAAGACAGGCTGCGCCGGTACGCCTCGTTGGCGGTCCCTTCGCGCTCGTCGCCCCCTTCCTCCTTGCGCACCTGCTTCGAGGTGTCCTGCGACCAGACGATCCGGCCGTCGAAGCCCTGCGTCTGCGTCACCGGTCCCAGGACCAGGTGGTCGACGAAGCGTCCGGTGCGGACGTCCTCCCAGGACTCGACGGTGCCCTCCATGCCGGCGGTCGTGACCTTCGCCTTGACGTGATCCGACTTGACGCCGTCCCAGGCGTCGCCGCCCGTGGCCTGCTTGTATTTCAGAAGGATCGCCTGCGGGTCGGAGGTCTTGTCCCCCGCGGACTCCGCGGCGGCCGGTCGGAAGGCGGCGGCGCCGGCGACGGCGAGTGCAAGAAGAAGCATCCGGACTGCGGGTCGGCTCATCGTGTCGTCTCCTTGTGCGCGGTCACGCATTACACTACTCCGAATCGGCCGGACCGGTTGCACCGAATGAGGCCGCCGACTTCGTCGGCGCCGGCGGCGCGCCGACGTCGTAGAGGTGCAGCTCCTTCCCCAGGAGATGCATGTCGAACCAGTTCAGCATGTGCTGCAGCCGCTCGACGCGATGCCACGGCTGCCCCGAGCGCGACAGCTCGTGCGACTCGCCGGGGAAGCGGACCATCACCACGGGACGGCGCAGATACTTCAGCGCCCGGAACATCTCCTCTCCACCCGTGGCCGGCGGGGTGCGATAGTCGGCCTCGCCTTCGATCAGCATCAGCGGCGTCTTGATCTCGGTGACGTAGCTGAGAGGAGAGCGCGCCCGGAAATCGTCCGCCTGCTCCCAGGGCGCGCCCTTGAACCAGGTCGGGTTGAACAGGGTGAAATCGGCCGTGTACCACCACGCCGACCAGTCGGCGATGGAGCGCTGCGACACGGCGGCGGCGAACCGGCCGGTGTGCCCGATCAGCCAGTTGGTCAGCACGCCGCCGCCGCTGCCGCCGGTCACGCCGAGCCGGTGCTCGTCGACGTCGCCGCGCCGGATCAGCTCGTCGACGCCGGCCAGCAGATCCTTCGCGTCGTCCCCGGGATAGCGGTACTGGATGATGTTGCCGAACTCCTCGCCGTACGTGGTGCTGCCGCGGGGATTCGGGTACAGGACGACGTAGCCCCGCGCGGCCATCACCTGCATCTCGTGGAAGAAGTTGTAGCCGTAGGCGGCGTGCGGCCCGCCGTGGATGTCGAGGATGAGCGGGTATTTCCTGCGGGAGTCGAACCCGGGCGGCTTCTGCACCCAGGCCTCGATGCTGCGGCCGTCGAAGCTGGCGTAGCGGATCACCTCCGGCTCGCTCAGGTCGAGCTCGGCGAACAGATCGCGGTTGACGTCGGTCAGGCGGGCGAGCCTGCCTTCGGCGCCGACCAGAAAGAGATCGCCGAGACCGGTCGGCGTCGAGACCAGCACCACGATGCGCGCGCCGTCCGGGGTCGCGGTCCAGGCCGACACCTCCTGGTTGCCGCGCGTGACCATCTGCGACTGCCCGCTCTGCACGTCGAAGCGCCGCAGGTTGGACGTGCCATGGTCGGAGATGGCGACGACGATCGAGCGTCCGTCGGCCGTCCAGAACGGCGGGGACTCGGCGCCGCCGCGCGGCGCGTGCTGGTCGCCGATGATGTCGGCGCCGATGTCGCGATCGAGGGCGGGCGCGACGGCGCGCGGCCGGGAGCCGGGCGCGGCGTCCGCCACGAACAGCTGCGACTGGTCGTAGGAACGGGCCGGCCGGGTCACCTCCCCGACGAAGGCCACTCGCCGACCGTCGGGGGAGAGGCGGAACGATCCGACCACCCCGTCCATCGACACGACGCGCGCGATCTCGCCGCCCGCGGCGGGCACGGCGTAGAGCGCCGAGGTGGGCAGCTCGTAGTAGGGCTCCAGGTTGCGGTCCGCCGTGAACACGATCTGCGATCCGTCGCGCGACCACGCCGGGGGGCCTTCGTCGTATGGGCCGGTCGTGATCCGCTTCGGCACCGCCTTCTCCCCGGCGGTCTTCGGGAGCGCCACCGTCCAGACGTGCGAGTGGCGCCTGGCGTCGGCGTAACCCTCGTTGTCCTCGCGGTACGTGGCCAGCGTGACGATCCGCACGTCGCTCTCGTGCTCGGCGTCGTCCGCGGCGCCGTCCTTCTTCTTGTCGGCCTTGACGAGGTCTTCGTCGGTCGCCTGGCCCAGGAACGCGACGCTCGCGCCGTCCGGCGACCAGGCGGGCGCGACGGCGCCCTCGGGCAGCGAGGTGAGGGCCCACGCCTCACCGCCGCCCATCGGCAGCACGTAGAGCTGCGGCGGCTGCGGCTGGCCCTCCTTGTCGACCGAGCGCATGAACACGAGGCGGCTGCCGTCCGGGGACCAGCGCGGGTGGGCGTCGCGGGGGCCGCCCGTCAGACGCAGGGGCGGCTCGCCGCGTGTCGAGACCGTCCAGATCTCCGTCTCGTACCCGGTCTTCTTCTCGTTCACGTGCACCCGCACGAAGGCCACGCGCGTGCCGTCGGGCGACATCTGCGGGTCGGCGATCCAGACGAAGCGGAACAGGTCCTGCTCGGTGATCGGACGCTTCCCGGCCGCCGGGACGCTCGAAGACAGCCCGCACAGCAGCAGGAAGAGCAGGACGACGAGGCAGGTCGAGCATCGACGCATACGTACCTCCCTGATCGATTACGACGTGACAGCGGCATGCACGAGCCACAGGCCCAGGACGCCCAGCAGGGTCGCGAGCGTCCGCCGCACCCAGACACCGACACGCGCGTCGGCGCGGCGCAGGCCGACGCCGCCGAAGACCACCACCGCTCCGTCTCCGATGGCGCAGCCGATCAGAAGAGCGAGGGCGGCGAGCAGGCCGCTTCCCAGGCCGTTCCGCCCCGCCGCGGACAGGAGCGACGAGGCGACCGTGCCGAGGAAGATCCAGGCTCCGGGGTTCAACAGGACCGCCAGCGCGCCGCGCACCACCGGCGGCGCCGATTCGCGGCCGGCCGGCAGGGATTCGGGGAGCGCCGAGGATTCGCGGGCAGGCGGCTGACCGCCGGCCGGGTGCTTCGTCCGGAATCCGTCGAACGCCAGCCAGAGCAGGAACGCCCCACCGGCGCCCTCCAGGACGCGCAGCATCGGTCCTCCCGGCGGCGTCAACGTGAGCCCCAGCGCGACGGCCGCGAGGAGAAGGCCGAACGTCACGATGGAGCCCGCCATCGCCCGGAATCCCCGCGCCACGCCGCCGCGATGCGCCTCGGCCAGGAGCACGGCCTGGACGGGGCCCGGGGCGCTCGCCAGGGCGAGGCCGATCCCGAGCCCGGCGATGGCCGGCGAGACGCCCTCACCCATCACGAGTCTCCCTTCGGGCTCAATGCATGCCGGAGCCGCCCGACAGCTGCTTGACCAGCTCGCCGACGACCGCCTTGGCGTCGCCGAACAGCATCCAGGTCTTCTCCGCGTAATACAGCGCGTTGTCGATGCCGGCGAACCCCGGGTTCTTGCTGCGTTTGACGGCGATGACGGTGCGCGCCTTGTCGGCGTCGATGATCGGCATGCCGTAGATCGGGCTGCCCTTGTCGGTGCGGGCCGCCGGGTTCACGACGTCGTTGGCGCCGATCACCAGCGCGACGTCGACCTGCGGCATGTCCGGGTTGATCTCGTCCATCTCCACCAGGTCGGTGTACGGGATGTCGGCCTCGGCGAGGAGCACGTTCATGTGGCCCGGCATCCGCCCCGCCACGGGGTGGATGGCGAACTTCACCGTGATGCCGCGCTTCTTGAGCTGATCGTACAGCTCGCGCACCTTGTGCTGCGCCTGCGCCACCGCCATCCCGTAGCCGGGGATGATCACGACGAGGCTGGCCTGCTCGAGAAGCTGGGCGACCCCTTCGATCGTCTCGGTCTTGTAGACCTTCTGGCCGCCGGTCTCGCGCGCCGGCTCGACCTTGCCGAACGCTCCGAACAGAACGTTGGTGAACGACCGGTTCATCGCCTTGCACATGATGATCGACAGGATGAGACCGCTCGATCCGTCCAGGGCGCCCGCCGTGATCAGCAGCTTGTTGTCGAGCACGAAGCCCATGGCCACGGCCGACAGACCGGCGTACGAGTTCAGGATCGAGATGACCGTCGGCATGTCGGCGCCGCCGATCGGGATGATCAGCATGACGCCGAACACCAGCGCCAGGCCGATGATCACCAGGAAGACCGTGGCCGACCACGCGGCGGCGGGGTTCAGGACCAGACCGGCTCCGAGCGCGGCCGCCAGGACGAGCAGACCGATGTTGACCACGTTCTGCAGCGGGAAGGTCACGGGCCGCTGCGGGATCCAGCGGATCTCCTGGAGCTTTCCGGCCGCCATCAGGCTGCCGGTGAACGTCAGGTAGCCGAGGATGATCTCGGCCACGATGGCGGTCATCCGGAAGGGGGTCAGGTTCGCCCGCGACTCGGTCAGCCACAGGAAGTATTCCGCCGTGCCGACCAGACCGGCCGCCAGACCGCCGAAGGAATGCGACAGCGCCGTCCGCTGCGGCACCGCGGTGAGCGGCACCCGCGACAGCGGCCACCCCACCGCGAAGCCGGCGGCGATCGCCAGGACGATCCACAGGTGATGGACGATGATGTGCGGCTGCGCCCAGGTCGCGAGGACCGCGATCAGCATGGCGGCCACTCCACCGTACACGCCGTGACGCGCGGTCTTCGGGTCGTTCATCCAGTGCAGGGACAGGACGAACAGCGCGGTCGCGACGACGTAGGAGAGCTGGGTGAGCGCGTCGATCATCGACGGCCCCCGTCCCCCTTGAACATCTTGAGCATCCGGTCGGTGATCAGGAAGCCGCTCACGATGTTGGTCATGGAGGCGAACAGAGCGATCGCCCCGAGGATGCGGATGCGCAGCGGATGGTCGGAGCCGGTGACGATGATCGACCCGACGACCGCGATCGCCGAGATGGCGTTGGTGAGCGACATCAGCGGCGTGTGCAGGAGGCGCGACACGCGCCGGATGACGCCGATCCCGATGAACGTCGCGAGCATGAACACGAACAGCATCGACCAGTAGTCGAGCGCCGCGCCGCCGCCCGGCGCGTGCGCGGCGGCGCCCGCCGCGGCCGGCAGGTCTTCCGGCCCGGGCGCCGGCGCGGCGATCGCCAGGGAGCCGGCGAAGAGCGAAATCGTCAGGATGATGCTCGGTCGTGCGGACATGCGCCTTCGCCTCCTCTCGGGATGGAGCGGATCGGGGGAGCCGGTCGTCAGGTGCGCGCCCCCGCCTCGCGGACTCCCTGCAGGGCCTCTTTCGTCTTCGCGTGCAGGATGTTGCCCTGGTGCGTGATGATCGACGCCTTCTGGATGTCGTCGGAAAGGTCCAGAGCGAACGCCCTGTCCTTCGTGAAGGCCTGGATGAAGGCCGTGAGATTGCGCGAGAACAGCAGGCTGGCGTGCGTCGGCATCGTGGCCGGCAGGTTCAGTGGGGCGATGATGCGCACGCCGTTCTCGACCACGCTGTCGCCGAGCCGCGACAGCTCGCAGTTGCCCCCGCCGTCCGCGCCCAGGTCGACGATGATCGAGCCGGGTCGCATCCGCCGCACCATCGCCGCGCTGATCAGCTTCGGCGCGAACACGCCGCCGATCAGAGCCGTCGTGATCACGACGTCGGCGGCGGCGCACTGCTCGGCGAGCAGCTCCCGCTGCCGGGCCTTGTCCTCTTCGGTCAGCTCCCGGGCATAGCCGCCGCCGGCCGAGGCACTCTCCTTCAGCTCCACGCCCGCGTACTTCGCCCCCAGGCTCTCGATCTGCTCCTTCACCTCGGGGCGCACGTCGGTGGCGAAGACGTTGGCTCCCAGCCGCCGGGCCGTGGCGATCGCCTGGAGACCGGCGACGGCCGCGCCGATCACGAAGGCCCTCGCCGGGAACACCGTCCCGGCGGCGGTCATCAGCATCGGAAAGTAGCGGGCGATCTCGGCGGCGGCCAGGAGCACGCCCTTGTACCCCGTGATGTTCGCCATCGAGGAGAGCGTGTCCATCGACTGGGCCCGCGTGGTCCTCGGGATGGCGTCGGTCGAGAAGGCGGTGATCCGGCGGGCGGCCAGCGCTTCGACCGCCTTCAGGTTGCGCAGCGGCATGAGGGAGCCCAGCAGGATCGCATCGGGCCGCATCCACTGGACCTCGTCCCGGCCGGCCGCGCCGGTGGCGGGGGCGTTCACCTTGAGCACGATGTCGGCGGACCCCAGCATCGCGGCCGGGTCGGTCTCGACCGTGGCGCCCGCCTCCCGATAGGCGGCGTCCGCGTAGTAGGCCTCCTCGCCGGCGCCGGCCTCGATCGAGACGGAGTAGCCCGACTGGAGCAGCTTCTTGCACGAATCCGGAGCCAGGGCGACCCGCCGCTCGCCGGTCCTGGTCTCCCTGGGTGCCGCGATTTTCATGATGACGCCTTCCCTCCCGGAGCCTCCACGCGCCTCCTCCCGACCGCTCGCCCGGATTCCTCCGGCCGCAGCCCCCTGCCCGACCACGGAACGGGTGATTCTAATGTGAAACGGCCCGGGCATCGCGATACCCGGGCCGGAAAGGTTCAGAGGCGGGTGCCGGTCGCGTTTCTCAGGGCATCGGGGTCACGACCGGCCGCAGGATGAACGTGCTGCCCCCGGTCTCGTTCACCTGCACGGAGGCCGCCGCGTTGAAATCGAGCGTCATCGTGGTGGTGGCGCCGGCGGTCACCTTGAAGGCGATCGGCACGTCGACCTTGCCCGAGTCGATCTTCAGCGGCTCCGTCGTGCCGTCCTTGTTGATCAGCGTGGCGTCCGAGATGTCCAGGTGGATGCGGCTGTAGTCGCCCGCCGGCACCGGACCCGAGGCGAGGAGTGTCGTCGCCCCGCCGGTCAGCGTCAGGAGATCGAAGGTCGCAGGGAAGGACATCAGCGCGATCGGCCCCGCATCCATCGACATGCCCATCATGCTGGTCGTCTCCTGGGGGAACACGCTCACGCCGGTCAGGGTGACGTTGACGCTCTGCACGGTCGAAAGGTCGATGGGGGCGTCGGTCATCTTGATCTGCAGGGTCCCGGTGCCGGCGCTCCGGTCCGCATGGCTTCCCATCCCGTTGCAGCCGAAGAGAGCCAGGCAGGCCACGAGAGAAAAGGTGGTGACGAGATAACGGGTATGCATCGTCGGTCTCCTCGATGCCCATCCGGGGCTGAGGTGAAGGGATGGCAACATTCTACAGTCGTCGCGCCTCGAGGGCCAACGCGCCAGCGCTCGACCTGCGGGCCGCTGCTCCTCCGGCGGGTTCGTTCTATACTGGCGTCCGGCGTGCCACCCTGACGGGAAGGAGATCCGTGCAACCCCCCCCGCCCTCGCACCGCCAGCCGCGTGTCTACACTCCCTCCGAGCAGCGGCATGCGATCACCGCCAGCTTCCTGGGCTGGACCCTCGACGCGTTCGACTTCTTCATCCTGATCTTCATGATGGACCGGGTGGCGGCGGAGTTCGGAGTGGGAAAAGGGGCGATCGTGGCCACGCTCACCGCCACGCTGGCGTTCCGGCCGGTCGGCGCGATCCTGTTCGGCATGCTCGCCGATCGTTACGGCCGGCGGCGGCCTCTCATGGCGAACGTGGTCTATTTCTCCCTCGTCGAGCTCGCCTGCGGCTTCGCCCCGAATTACCCCGTCTTCCTGCTGCTGCGGTCGCTCTACGGCATCGGCATGGGCGGGGAGTGGGGGGTCGGCGCGTCGCTCGCGATGGAGATCGCGCCGCAGAAGCGGCGCGGCGTGCTGAGCGGCGTCCTGCAGAACGGCTACCCGATCGGGTACCTCCTGGCGGCCTTGTGCGCGCGTCTGGTGCTGCCGGTCTGGGGCTGGCGCCCGATGTTCTGGGTGGGCGGTCTGCCGGCGCTGCTCGCCCTCTATATAAGGATGCGGGTGCCGGAGTCCCAGGCCTGGCAGCAGCGCCGTGCCCCGGACGTCAGGGCGATCCTGCGCACGGTCGCCAGCCATGGCAGGAGCTTCGTCTACCTCATCGCGCTGATGATCCTGATGCTCTGCCTGGCCCACGGCACGCAGGACCTGTACCCGGATTTCCTGAAGACCTCCCACGGCCTGTCGGAGGCGACCGTGTCCTACATCGCCATCCTCTATAACGTCGGCGCGGTGATCGGCGGGATCATTTTCGGGCACTTCTCGGAGACCGGCCGCCGGCGCAGCATGATCCTGGCGCTCGCTCTGGCGCTCGCCGTCATTCCGCTGTGGGCCTTCGGGCGCGGCCTGGCGACGCTGACCCTGGGCGCCGTGCTGATGCAGTTGGGCGTGCAGGGCGCCTGGGGGGTGATCCCCGCGCACCTGAACGAGCTGGCACCGGACGCCGCCCGCGGATTGATCCCCGGTCTGGCCTATCAGATCGGCATTCTGATCGCGGCGCCGACGAACAACCTCCAGTACGCTCTCGCGGGCCGCGTCGGGTACCCCTGGGCCCTGGCCCTGTTCGAGAGCGTGGTCATCGTGTCGCTGGCGGCGGTCCTGCTGCTCGGCTCGGAGAACAGGGGGCGCAGTTTCTTCGCCGCTCCGTCCGGGGCGGCGGCCGGCGACTGAGCCACGGGGATCGGCCGCGCCAGAGGGTGACGACATGCTGGCTGCCGTCTTTTCCGCGCTGCACCTGCTCGCGCTCGGGATCGGACTGGGATCGGTCTTCGTGCGCGGCCGCGCGCTGCGCGCGTCGATCGGCGACCCAGCTGCGGTCGGGCGCGTTCTGGCGGCGGACAACTTCTGGGGCATCGCCGCGCTCCTCTGGATCGGCACGGGCCTCACCCGGGTCCTCGCCGGTCTCGACAAGGCGACCGATTTCTACGTCCACAACGGACTGTTCTGGGTGAAGATGGGCCTCTTCGCGATCGTGTTCGCCCTCGAGCTGCGGCCGATGACGACGCTGATCCGCTGGCGGATACTCAAGGCCCGCGGCGGCACGCCCGACACCTCCGGGGCGCTCGTCCTGGCCCGCATCAACGACATCGAGGTGGTCCTGGTCGTGGCGATCGTGTTCATCGCCGCGATGATGGCCCGGGGCCTGTGGCTCTTCGCCTGAGCGACGCCCGACGCCCCGAGGCGATTTCTGTCTCGCCCGTCTTACACTGCGTGATATCATGCCCCGAACGTGACAACGAAGATAACGGGAGACGCGCCGGTGCCGGGCCGGGGCGGCTCTGGAACGACGCTCATGGCTCCTGAACCTCTCGCAGCGGCGCTCGCTCGCATCGCGCAGGCTGTCTCCGGCGCTCTCGAGCTCCGCGAAGTGTTCGCCGGCGTCGCCGAGGCCGCGTCCTCGGTCCTGCCCTTCGACGTCATGGCGGTGGGACGGCTCGTGTCGCCCGACGTGTTCACGATCTACGCGCTCGCGGGGCAGGTCGAGGACGTTCCGCGCACCTTCCGAGCCGAAGACCAGTCGCCCTCGATCCGCATCCGCCCGGGCGTCGTCGTCCGCATCGAGGACACCGAGCGCGCGCTCGACCGGGCGTACGCCTTCGACCGCATGCTCCTGGAACGGAACCTCCGATCGGGCCTGCGCGCCGCCCTCGGCCGCGGCGACCAGGTCGCCGGCGGAGTCTCGTTCTGGTCCAGACGCCCCGGCGCCTTCACCGTGGAGCACGAGGCCGTGGTCCGGCCGATCGCCGGCCTCCTCAGCCTGGCCCTCGAGCACGAGCGCCTCTGGAACCTGGACGCCGCGCGCCGGCGCCGTCTGGACGCGATCGACTCGCTCCTCCTGACGATGGCCGGCAGTCTCGACGTGCGCGAGATCTTCAACCGCGTCTCCGAGGTCGTGAAGCCGGTCCTGCCGCACGATCGACTGGTGCTCACGTCGCTCAGCGCCGACCGCCGCGAGATCACGGTGGACGCCGTCTCGGGCGAGCCTGTGGCGGACATGCCGACCCGGATGCCGGTCAATGCGGACTGCCCCGGCCAGGCGCCTCCCGAGTACGTCCTGATTCCCGACATCGACGAGGAGAAGGAGGACCCCTGCGGCCGCGTCGCCTGGTGCAAGGCCCACGGCACGCGCTCGGTCCTCAAGATCCCGTTCCGGCTCGAAGGGGGCGGGCTCGGCTCGCTCGTGTTCGCGTCCGGCACGCCGCGCCAGTACTCGGAGGAGGACGTCGCCGTCGCGCGCCGCGTGGCCGATCACGTCAGCCTGGCGATGTCGCACCAGCGGCTTGCCGAGGAGGGGCGCAAGGCGGCCGAGGCGCGCGAGCGGGCGGCCCATCTCGAGGAGCGCGTGCAGGAGCTGCGGGCCGAGCTGGAGACCACGCGCGGCTACCACCGCGTGGTGGGCGACTCCCGGAAGTGGAAGGCGGTCCTCACCCACGCCACCAAGGTGGCGCCCACCGAGACGACGGTTCTCCTGACCGGGGAGTCGGGCACCGGCAAGGAGGTCGTGGCGCGCTTCGTCCATCGCGGCTCGCCCCGGGCCAAGGGGCCGTTCGTGGCGCTCAACTGCGCCGCGCTGCCGGAGAACCTCCTCGAGTCGGAGCTGTTCGGGCACGAGAAAGGGGCGTTCACCGGGGCGGTCGCGACCCGGCCCGGCCGCATCGAGCAGGCCGCCGGCGGCAGCCTGTTCCTCGACGAAGTCGGCGAGATGACGCCTGGGGTGCAGGCCAAGCTCCTGCGCGTCCTCCAGGAGCGCGAGTTCCAGCGCCTCGGCGCCACGCGGCCGATGAAGGCCGACGTGCGCATCGTGGCCGCCACCAACCGCGACCTCGAGACCGCCATGTCGCGCGGTCAGTTCCGCGAGGACCTCTACTACCGCCTGCGCGTCTTCGAGATCCGCCTGCCCCCCCTGCGCGAGCGACGCGAGGACATCCTGCCGATGGCCGAGGCCTTCCTGGACGAGATCGGCAAGGTCGTCGGCCGCCCCGCCGCCGGCATCTCGCGCGAGGCGCACGAAGCGATGCTCGCGTACGCGTGGCCCGGAAACGCGCGCGAGCTGCGCAACGCCCTCGAGCGCGCCACCATCCTGTGCGACGGCGGCCTGATCACCGTCGAGCATCTGCCGATCGGCGTCGTCCGCCCCCAGGCCCCCGTCCGCGGGCAGGACGGAGCCGGCGAGACCTTCCCGGCCACCGGCGTGAGCCTCGACCTCGTCGAGCGCAACCTGATCACGAAGGCGCTTCAGGAATCGAAGAACAACCGCTCGCGCGCCGCCCGCCTCCTCGGCATCACCCGCTCGCAGCTTTACTCCCGCATGCAGAAGCACGGCCTGGGCGAAGGCCCGGCGGGTCCGCGCGGCTGAAGTCCCACGCGAGCCACAGATCGGGCGAGGCGCGGGTGGGTGGGGTCGTCAAACAAGAAGAGAGGAGACTCGGCATGCCCGTTTATCAGACTGGAGCGTATCAGGTGAAACCCTCGGCGGTCGACAAGGTCAAGCGAGCGATCGAGGAGTTCGTGCGCTATGTGCAAGCCAACGAGCCCGGTACGAAGATGTACCTGGCATGGCAGGAAAGGGACGACCCGACGCGTTTCAATCATTTGTTCATTTTCGAGGATGCAGAGGCGCAGAAGCGCCACGGCCAATCAGAAGCGGTGCGACGCTTCGAGTCGATCTACTCACCGGACCTGGTGGGGGGAGACGTCGTGTTCACCGATTACGTCATGATTGCCGGGAAGCGGTAAACACACACATACCGGAATCACGCGGTAGAAAGGAATCGACAGACACATGTCCAGCGCACCCACGAATCCGAACAAGGCTCTCTGGGAAAAGGGCGACTTCACGCGGATTGCGGAGACTATGCGCGCAAGCGGAGAGGCGCTCGTGCGGCGGATCGGCATCGGCAAAGGACACAAGGTGCTGGATCTCGGATGCGGAGACGGGACCACGGCATTGCCCGCGGCGAAACTGGGGGCGGAGGTCCTGGGAATCGACATTGCGCGGAATCTCGTCGAGGCCGGCAACCGGCGGGCCGCGGAGCACGACCTTGCGAACTGCAAGTTCCGCGAAGGGGACGCGACCAACCTGCAGGGGGTTCCGGATCGGACGTTCGACGCGGTGGTCAGCATCTTCGGGGCCATGTTCGCCCCGAGGCCGTTCGACGTCGCCAAAGAGATGGTTCGCGTGACGCGGCCGGGAGGTCGGATCGTGATGGGAAACTGGATTCCCAACGACCCGACGCTGGTGGCGCAGATCCTGAAGATCAGCTCCGCCTATACGCCTCCGCCACCTGAAGGGTTCGTCAGCCCGATGACGTGGGGCGTCGAGAGTCACGTGACGGAACGGTTCGCCGGCGCGGGTGTTCCCGCGGAGAAGGTCTCGTTCGCCCGAGACACGTTCACCTTCGACTTCGACGGCCCCCCGGCGCGGTACGTCGACGAGTTCAGGAAATACTACGGGCCCACGATGAACGCCTTCGAAGCCGCCGAGAAGAACGGGCGAGCCGCGTCTCTCCAGGCCGAGCTGGAAGATCTGTTCACCCGCCAGAACACGAGCACGCAGGCCACGTCCATCCCGGCGACGTTCCTGCGGGTGACCGTTGCCCTTTGAGTCGCGAGGGGACGAGCCGCATAGAGACCGACTGACTGACAAGGCGGCGGTCTTCCTCCGCGCATTCTTCCAGCGCCGCCTCCGGGAGATCACCGGGCGGGACGACGCGGGACGACGCTGATCGATCCGTTGTTTTCCAGGATGACCGAGCTGACGTCTTCGAGGCAGGCGCATCCGGCCTGGCGCAGCGCGGCGTTCAGCTCGTGATGCGTCATCTTGGCCCGCGCCAGGACGTCCTCGAACAGCTGTCCATTGTGGACGAGGACCTGGGGCCGGCCTTCGATGATGGCCTCCAGGGTCTTGCTGCGATAGGTGGCGAGGCCCACGATCAAGTTCAGCCCGACGAGCGTGGCTGCGGAAACGAGGCCGCCGACCAGTGAGTTGTCTCCCGCGTTCATCGAGTTCTGGACCGCGTTCGACAGCACGAGGAGCAGGACGAGATCGAACGGAGCCAGCTGCCCCACCTGCCGCTTGCCGGTGAGGCGCAGAAGGCCGAGAAGGAAGACGTAGACCACGGTGCTTCTTACGACCAGTTCCCACCACGGTACGGCGATGTTCAACATGGATTGACTCCCCCTCGCACACGATGCCCCGGCCAGCCGGCCGGGTCCCCACTCAATACCCGCAACACCCGCGATCGTCAAGGGCGGGTGTCCGGACAGGCGTATAGTACGGGCCATCTCCAACCTGGCAGCAGAGACGTAGGAGCCGCGATGTCGAGCTCGCCAGCACCGACTCCAGGAACGCCCGTCGCACCGTGGTGGCATACCGTACTCGTACTGGTGCCGCTGGCTGTGGGATCTCTCGCGAGCGCGTACCAGGATGGGCTTCCAAACGCGCATCTACCAGGCATGAGCTTCCGCCTTTCGGGCTATTTCACCGTCCTGACGCAGGAGTGGTTCGTGGTTTTCCTGATTTGGCTCGCCCTGAGACGGCTTGGCCTGCCGATAGGGGCCCTGGTTTCCGGTCGGTGGCAAACCCTCGGAGCGTTCTTCAGAGATTTGGGACTCGCTATCGGGTTTCTGTGTGTCGCAGTTCCGACTGTAGGCGTCCTGGCTTACGTCCTCGGGGGCAACAACGAAAGCACCCTGACCAGAATCACTCCGGAGACAGGGCTCGAGCTTCTGATCTGGCTGCCACTCGCCGCGACCGGTGGATTCTGTGAAGAGCTCGTCTTTCGTGGATACTTGACCCGACAATTCGGCGCCTGGACGGGTAGCCGGATTCTCGCTGTCGTCTTGCAAGGGATGGCCTTTGGGCTTGCCCACGGGTACTACCACAGGATCATGTGCGTGGTCATGGTCCAGGGATGGCTCCTGGGATCGCTTGCCTATCTGCGGAACAGTTTGCGCCCCGGGATGCTGGCTCACGGGCTGCAAGATCTCGTCGGTGGCGTGGTCGCGTTCTTACATGGGTGAGCGTGTCATGGATGAGAGCAGGCGTTGTGCCTGGGCCCGAACGCCACTGAGCATCGCGTATCACGACAAGGAATGGGGCGTGCCGGTCCACGACGACCGGCTCCTCTTCGAGTTTCTGACCCTCGAGGGCGCGCAGGCGGGGCTGAGCTGGGAGACGATCCTCAAGAAGCGCGACGCGTACCGTGAGGCGTTCGACCGTTTCGAGCCGGCAATCGTCGCGCGATATACGCCGGCGCGGATCGAGCGTCTGCTCCGGAATCCCGGCATCGTGCGCAATCGGCTCAAGGTCGAAAGCGCGGTGCGCAACGCCAGGGCGTTCCTCGCGGTCCAGCGTGAGTTCGGCAGCTTCGACGCGTATCTGTGGCGCTTCGTCGGCGGAAGCCCGAAGGTGAACCGCAGGCGCTCGCTCCGGCAGGTGCCGCCGCGCACGCGCGAGTCGGACGCCCTGAGCCGCGATCTGCTGAGACGGGGCTTCAAGTTCGCCGGCTCGACGATCTGTTACGCGCTCATGCAGGCGGTCGGCATGGTCAACGATCACACGATCGATTGCTTCCGATACAGACGCGTGGGGAAGGGAAGCCGGCCCTCACGTCGCCTGAGCGCCGACCTATAGCTTCGTCGCAAGCGCAAGACAGGAGATGTGGCATGACGGAGCCAGTGAATCCGAGCGGGTCGCCGTCGCGCCCCACGCTCGGCGGCGTGACCCCCATTCTCCGAGTCGAGAACCTTGACGCCAGCGTCGCGTACTATGCGGGGCAGCTCGGGTTCCACCTCCAGTGGCGGAGCGGCTCCGTGGCGTCGGTCGCTCGCGATCGTACCTCCCTCATGCTTTCTGAGGGGGACCAGGGTCGGGCGGGCACGTGGGTGTGGATCGCGGCCAGCAACGTGGACGAGCTCTACGCGGAATTGCGCGACCGCGGGGCGCGCCTCCGCCATCCGCCGGCGAATTATCCGTGGGGGTCGCGCGAGTGTCAGGTCACCGACCTCGATGGGCACGTTCTGCGCTTCGGCGGCGAGGCGCGGCCGGAGGAGCCGATGGGGGAATGGCTCGACGGCGAGGGCAAGCGGTGGTTGCCGCAGTCTGGCGGAGGCTGGCGTGCCGTGGATTGACGATTGAGCCCGACGCTGGGGTTCGCGCCGCACTCCGGGTGGGCCGCGGTCGTGGTCGTCGGCGGGGACGCCGAACGTCCGGAGGTGCTCGCGCGCGCCCGCGTCGAGATGGCCGACCCGCGTCTCGATGGCTCGAAGCAACCGTATCACGCGGTCGAGGAGCTGCCGCTGCCGGAGGCGGAGCGGCGTCTTGCGCGCATGAGCGAAAGCGCCGGGGCGATGGCCTACGAAGCGATCCGCGCTCTGGTGAAAGACATCAACGGACGAGGGTCAGCGGCCGGAGCCGCCGGCATCCTCGATTCGTCGGGCCGGAAGGCGGAGAGCCTGGCCGCCATCCTGGGGTCGCATGCGTTGATCCACACGGCCGACGGGGATCACTTCCGGGAAGCCCTGGCCCACGCCTGCCGGCGCTGCGGTCTCGCCGTGACGCGCGTCCGGCAGCGCGACCTCGCCGGCCGCGCCGCGAGGACTCTCGGCAGGTCAACGGCGAAGATAGCGGCGACGGTCCAGGCGCTCGGCAAGCCGCTGGGGGCGCCCTGGGGCGCCGATCAGAAATCGGCCGCGCTGCTCGCCTGGCTGCTCCTCGGCGAGTCCCAATCATGAGGTGATGCCATGAGAAAGCCTCTGATGTTGTTGACCGCAGCTCTTCTGATCCCTCTCGGAGCAGCTGGCGCGTCCGAGGCCGCGGATCCTTCGCACAAACTGGCCGAGATCGTCCTGCCCGCAGACGCTCTTCCGGAGGGATGCGCGCTCATCGACGGCGAGCGCGCCATTTCGATGCAGGCCTCCACGCTGTACACCATGGATCTCGGCAAGATCGCCGGCGGCCCGCCGGTCGCCAAGCAATTCCAATCGATGCGGTGCCACAAGGACGAGGGGACCGTCTTCTACTACGAGTACGCTAGCGAAGCCGACACCGATCTGGCCTTCGGCTTCATCCGGCCTCTGATCTGAGGATCATCCGACCTCCATGCACCCGGAGCTGATCGATCGCTGGAAGAACATCATCGTGGTGACCTCGTTCCGGAACCCGAAGCCGATAGCGTCGTGGGTGATGGGCCGGGTCCCCGGCGGAGCGAGCGTCGGACTCGATGCGAAGGAAACGGCGAAGAGCGCGAAGAAGGACTTCGAGAAGGCCGAGGCGGCCTACAAGAAGAAGGACTACGCCAAGGCGGAACAATACCTCCGGTCGCTTACGGTCTCCGTGCCGGATTTCGCCGCAGCCCACCTCTATCTCGGGCACAGCCTTTTCTACCAGGGCAGGTACCGTGAATCGATTCCGGAATACGAGAGGACCCGTGTGCTGTATGGCCGCGAGGACAAGGTCGAGCTTCGGGACGAGCGCATCCTCAACGATCAACTGACCATGGCGTACGGACTCAGCGGGCGGCTGGAGGACGCCAGGACATTCGTCGAGGACACCATCAGGAAGGACCCAGTCTACCCATTCTACTACTACAACCTCGCATGGGTCCAGGCGGAGCTGGGCAACCTCGACGCGGCGCTGGCGAATCTCAAGCTGGCGTACGAGCACCGGGCCAACTTCCTGCCGGGGGAGAGCTACCCGAATCCTCGCGAGGACGACTCGTTCAAGAAATACCTCGGCGATCCGAAGTTCGAGGCCACGGTCAAGGAGATCGGTTTCTGAGCGCGGGGCGCGCCGGACGCCGGCGGCGGCGCGCCTCTCCGCCCTATCGTCTCTGCCGCACGCGCAGCGGCGGATCGATGACCAGGATTCCGCCGAGGAACGGACGCGGCGGCGCGCAGGTGTCGAAGGTCTGCTCGAAGAGGGTCTCGTCCCCTGCGGCCGATCCCCGGACGAGCGAGATGGAATCGACGAGCGCGACCGACTCATCGAGGACATACCCGCTGAGACCCCACGACTGCACGGTGAAGCAGCCGCCCGCCTGCTGGCAGGCGCTTTCGTAAGGGAACGGCCCGGCGCGCAGTCCGTTGACGGCCAGCACGAAATCCTGGGTGGCCGGACGCATCTGGACGGTGACGTCGTTCCAGCCGGAGCGGTTGTAGGGCAGGCCGTTGACGAGCCCGTTCTGGAAGTTGACGTGCATGAAGCTGGTGGAAAGCACCGCGTCGCCAGGGACCACGACCGTTTCGCCCGAGAGGAACGGGATGATCGCCATCTGCAGCGTCAGCGTGTCGGATGGGTCGAGCTGGCGAGCGGAGGAGAGCTCGGACCAGTGGAATCCGAAGCACGCGACGAGGGGCAGCCCGTTCGGATCCGGCGGGAGCGACACGAGCGGGTTCGAGATGAGCTTGCCGACCGGCCCGTCCGGCTGGCTGGCCGCGGCAGGAAGGGAGAGCACGCAGACGATGAACAGCGACACGAAAACAGATCGCGAGGTCATGCAACACCTCCTTGGGATCGCGCCGGCGTTACCAGAGAGCCTGCTTCCCTTTACGCCCAAGGGTGCGGGCCGTCAACCGAGTTCTTCCGGTCGGGGAACCCGGCGCTGTGCGAGCACCGCGTCACGGTGGGGTGATCACCCGAGGAGCGAGAAGTCGCGCCGTGACCCTCAGTCTGCGGTCAGGCCCGCGAGGCGCCGCCTCAGGAAAGCGCGCTCGGGCGTGCTGCCCGCCAGGTCGAGGGCGCGGCGGTAGGCGAGGCGAGCCTCGTCGCGACGGCCGAGGCGGCGAAGAAGGTCGGCGCGCGCCGAATGGAAATGGAGATAGTCGTCGAGCGCGCCCGAGCGGCCGATCTCGTCGACGAGCCGCAGCCCCTCCTCGGCGCCGCGCGTCATGGCGATCGCCACGGCGCGGTTCAAGGCGACCACCGGCGAGGGCTGGAACCGCAGCAGCGTGTCGTAGAGGGCCGCGATCTGCGGCCAGTCGGTCGCCTCGGGTCGCGCCGCCTCGGCGTGCAGCGCGGCGATGGCGGCCTGGATCTGGTAGGCGCCGGTACGGCGCAGTCGCAGCGCCTGCTCCAGGATCGTCCGGCCCTCGTCGATCTCGGCGGCGTCCCAGCGCCCGCGGTCCTGCTCCTCCAGAAGGACGATCCCGCCGGCGGACGTAACGCGGGCGGAGCGCCGCGAGTCGTGCAGCAGCATCAGCGCCAGAAGCCCGAGCACCTCCGGCTCCTCGGGCATGAGCGACTTCAGGATCCGCGCCAGGCGGATCGCCTCGGCGCACAGCTCGCGCCGGATCAAGTCCTCGCCCGCCGTGGACGAATACCCCTCGTTGAAGATGAGATAGAGGACGGCCAGCACCGCGGGGAGACGCTCGGGCAGCGCCGCCTCTGACGGAACCACGTACGGGATACGCGCTTCACGGATCTTCGCCTTGGCGCGCACCAGACGCTGGCCGAGGGTCGCGGAAGGGACGAGGAAGGCGCGCGCGATCTCCGGCGTGGTCAGGCCGCCCAGGGTGCGCAGCGTCAGGGCGACCTGCGCCTCCTGGTTCAACGCCGGGTGGCAGCAGGTGAAGATCAATCGCAGGGGATCGTCTTCGAGCACGTCGAAAGACTCCTCGATCGCACCGCCGGCGGCGCCGTGATCGCCGGCGGCGCGGTCACCGCCGGCACGAACGCCGCCGGCAGGGTCGTCCTCGCCGCGCGCCTTGCGGCGGCGCAGCACGTCGATCGCCCGATTCCGGGCGGCGGTCGTGATCCAGGCGCCCGGGTTCTCCGGCACGCCGTCGGCGGGCCAGCGCACGAGCGCCGTCGCCAGGGAGTCCTGGAGCGCGTCCTCGGCCAGGTCGAAGTCTCCGAGCGCACGAATCAGGCTCGCGAGGATGCGGCCCGACTCCTCGCGGAAGACGCGCTCGATCGCCTGCAGCGGGACGCTCACCCGGATGACGATCCCTCCCGCGGCCCCGGCGTCGGCCCCGGCGTCGGCGCCGGCGCGGGGCCGCGGGAGGGACAGGCGGGGCGCTACTTGCGCGCCAGATCGAACGAGGCGGTCATGACGTTCTTGCCGTCCTTGACCTGCTCCCACTCGGAGTGGATGTGGTCGTCGTCCTTGAAGACGATGGTGGCCCGGTGCATGTGCTGGTCGTTCTCGGACTTCATGTTGGTGCCGCCGACGCACCGGAAGACGAGCCGATGGGGATCGCTCTGCCTGTCGGCCTTCATGTGGGGCTGGTTGCCGGCGATGCAGTAGTGCGTCAGCACCAGGTCGTCGCCGTCCATGTTGTAGAGCGTGATCATCTCGTGCGGGGTGCCCGCGAGGAGGGTCTCCTCCACGGCGCTGCCGCCCGCGGTGACACGATAGGTCGAAACCACTTTGTCGGTCGGCTTGCCGTCCTGGCCGACCTCGACCCAGTCCCCCGCCAGCTTCTTGATGAGGTCCAGCCGGCTGGCCGCAGCCGGCTTCGCCGCCGCCGCGGGCGCGGCCATCGCCTCGGGGCTGTCGCCCGCGTGCTTCGCATCGGCGGCCGCCGGCGCCCCGGTGGTGCCAAGCGCCCCGGCCGCCGTCAGGGCACCGAGGCCGACCAGAACGGCGAAAGATCGTCGCATCTTCTGCCTCCCTAGTAATAAGGATAGGTTGACCTCGATTACTCGCCCATCTCCCAGATCGGCCGGACCTCGACGCAACCGAGCTTCGCCGAGGGGATCTTCGCGGCCCACTTGATCGCCTCGTCCAGGTTCTTGACGTCGACCATGTAGTAGCCGCCGAGCTGCTCCTTGGTCTCGGCGAACGGCCCGTCGGTGTTGAGCGTCTTGCCGCTGCGCACGCGCACGGTCGTGGCCGTCGCGACCGGCCGGAGCCGGGCCGAATCCTTGAAGACTCCAGCCGTCTTCAGCTCCGCCGTGAATCTGCCGTAGTCCTCCATCAGCTTCTGGCTCTCCTGCTGGGACATTTTCGCGTAGATCGACTCGTCGTCGCTGATCAAGAGCATGTATCGCACGGCGTTTCCTCCTCGAGAGTCGGAGCCGGGATGGCCCCTTTCACACCTACGACGCTCCACCCGACGGGTTTCGACAGGGGAATGCAGATTCTCTCACCTTCCCCTCATGGCGGCGCCCGGAGTGTGGCTCTGCGCGTCACCATGGACCAAATATCTCCAACTGTCTGTTTCCGGACAGGTCGCTTCGTCTGAGCTTCGCCCATGCGGCCGTCCGTAACTGCGACGCCGACAAAGGCTTGCGTGCTCTGCGCCGGTTTCCGGAAGCGTTGGCACGATTCGTGAAGTACATCACCGTGATTTCACAGAATCAGTACCCTCCACAGCAAGTTGTACCCCCCAGAAGAGACCCCGGGCCGGCAACGACCCGGGGTTTCCAACCTTCCCCTCGCGCCTCGCGTGATCGGCGCGCCCATGCCATCGCGTCGGAACGCGGCTTTTTCCGCACCTGTCTGATTTCGAACAGTCCGAGGACGCCACAATCGAGGCGACGCAAGCGAGCACAAACGCCCGACCGTCATAGCCTTGCCGGCGGACACGGAGAGTTGGCACGAGTCGTGAAGTACGGCTGGACGGGAGAGCGTGACGATGTCGCAGAGAAACGTGGAGCTGGTGATCGGGAGGCTGGCGACCGACGAGGAATTCCGCCACCGGTTCGAAACGGAGAGGGACGCGGTGCTGCGAGGCTTGATCGCCGGCGGTCTCGATCTCACGCCGGTCGAGGTGAAGGCGCTGCTCGACCTCGACTATCCGGCGTGCCGGCGGTTCGCGCGTTGCATCGATGCCCGTCTCCAGAAGATCAGCCTGAAGAAGGTGATCCCCAGGAGGAACGACAAGTGAGAGCGATTCCGCGTGCTGGTGCGGCGTCGCGTTTTTCCGCGGGAAAGACATGGCTGCCCGAGTCGCAGCCGGTCCCGCAGCGGATCGGAGAGTGATGCCATGACGATATCGCGCTCCGCCTACGTGACCGCGGCGGCGCGGCGGCTCGGTGACGGCGTCCTGATCGCCGGAACGCTCGCCGCCACGGCGACCGCCCTCATCGCCGCCGTGGTTCTCTTCGCGATGGCCGGCAGGCTGTCGCACCGCAGGGCGGCGGCAGTGCCGCCGGGTCTGACGGCCGGCGCGGGTGGAGGGGAGCGGTCATGAAGCCACGCGCGGCGGCTGCCGTCCGGCACGGGCCCCGGGACCGCGGCAGGTAGCGGCCGAATCGCCCGGTCGTGCTAGAGTTGCCGGCGCACGCCGGCATCAGCCGGCGGGGTGACTTCATGACGGCCGAGCACGCCCACGAGGGCGCACTTTCCAACACGACCTTTCCCTCGCTCGTCTACTCCATCCTCAGACGGGCCGACACCGGCGTCCTGACGATCCAGAACCTGGGCGTGGAGAAGTCGCTGTACATCCGCGACGGGCGTCCCCTGTTCGCCAGCTCGACCGATCCGGAGGACCGGCTCGGCAACCTCTATCTCAAGAAGGGGCGGGTCACGCTCGCCGGGATGCTGGCGGCGACCGACCAGTCGAACGCGCAGAAGAAGCGTCTCGGGACCGTCCTGGTGGAGATGTCGCTGATCAAGCCGCAGGATCTCGTCGAGGGCGTCCTCGAGCAGGTCCGGCTGATCATCCTGAGCCTGTTCCAGTGGACGCAGGGTCGCTACAAGTACACGCCGGGGCCGCTGCCGACCGACGAGGTGATCACCCTCAAGCTGAACGCCGACCGGACGATACTCGAGGCCGTGCGCGGGATCGAGCGCTGGGAACGGGTCTGGGAAGCGGTCGGTCCGCTGGATGCGCGCTACGATCTGGCTAAGGGAATCGAGGAGCGCGTCAAGGCGCTCGGTCTGTCGGCCGGGGACGCCGCCGCGCTGGCGCTTCTGGATCGTCCGAAGACGCTCCAGGAGCTGTGCGGCACGGGAACGATGAGCGATTTCGATCTGTGCCGGCTGCTGTGGGCCTTGAAGACATTGGGACTGGTCAAGCGGGTCTAGGAGTCTGTCCGGGTCATCGTATGCGTCGCGCTCGTCCCCTCACGCGTCCTCTCCTGAGTTTCCTGCTCACGGCCGCCGCGATCGCGCCCGTTCTCGCCTCCGACGCCGCCGTCGACAGGAAGCTCAAGGGCTTCGACGCCTACATGCAGACGATCGTCAAGGACTGGAACGTCCCCGGCATCGGCGTCGGCATCGTCGTCAAGGACACGCTGGTCTTTGCCAGGGGATACGGCTACCGCGACTACGGCCGCAAGCTGCCGTTCACGCCGCAGACGGTCGTGCCGATCGCCTCGAACACGAAGCTGTTCACGGCGATCGCGGCAGGTTTTCTGGTCGACGACGGCCGGCTCGACTGGGACAAGCCCGTGCGTCAGTTCGTGCCGGGAATCCAGTTCTACAGCGACGGGCTGAACGCCACGGTCACGCTGCGGGACATGCTGTCGCACCGCACCGGGATCACGCGGCACGACTCGATCTGGTACAAGTCGGACTTCACCCGGCAGGAGCTGTTCGAGCGGCTCAAATTCCTGGAGCCGTCGCAGCCGATGCGGCAGATCTTCCTCTACAACAACATGATGTACGCCGGAGCGGGGCGGATCGTCGAAATCCTCTCCGGAGAGTCGTGGGAGGATTGCCTGCGCGAGCATCTCCTGGCCCCGCTCGGGATGACCGCCACCGTGTTCACGATCGACGACCTCCTGAAGCAGCCCGACCACGGCGTTCCGTTCACCGAGCGCCGCGACTCGTTCGAGCTGTACGAGATCCCGTACTACCGCGAGGCGCAAGGGGTCGCGCCCGCCGGCGCCATCGACTCGAACCTCCAGGACATGTCGAAGTGGCTCATCGCCCTGATGAACGACGGCAAGGTTGGCGGGAAGCCGGTGATCCCGGCGGATATACTGAAGGCGACGCTGGCGCCCGCCATCGCCCTGCCGAACACCGCGCTCGAGTCGAGGGGCTTCGGCGAGCTGCTCAATCCGTTCTACGGCATGGGACGCTTCACCGCCTCCTACCGCGGCCATCTGCTGACCTACCACGGCGGCGACATCAACGGCTTCCATTCCCAGGTCTCCAGCATGCCGAACGACGGCTACGGAGTGATCGTGCTGGTGATCGGCGATCATTGCGCGCCGATCTACAACGCGGTCTCGTACAACGTGTACGAGCGCCTTTTGGGTCTGGACCTGACGCCGTGGAGCGAGCGCGGGCTGGCCATCCGGCTGAAGGGGAAGGAGGCTGACAAACAGGCCCGCGGGCGGGCAGGCGGCGAGCGCGTGACGGGGACGAAGCCGGCCCACCCCCTGGAGGACTACGCCGGGGAGTACGTGAACCCGGCATACGGCGTCCTGACGATCGCGCCGCGCGACGGGGCCTTGCAGTTCGACTTCCACACGATCCGGCTGCCGCTGGCCCACTTCCATTACGAGCGCTTCGACACGCCCGACGACGAGCAGGACGGCAAGTGGTCGGTCAATTTCTCCACCAACCCTCAGGGGGAGGTCGACAGGGCGCTGGTGTCGTTGGACGAGGCCGAGGTCGTCTTCACGCGCCGCGTCCCCGCCGAGCTGTCGGCCGTGGAGACCCTGAGGACGTTCGCCGGAACCTACGAGACCCCCACCGGGGCGAAGTTCGAGGTGGTCCTGAAGGAAGACGGCACGCTCGGTCTCGTCTTTCCCGGCCAGCCGTTCCAGGCGCTGATCCCGTGGCGTCCGCGCCGGTTCAAGGTCAAGGAATTCTCCGACGTGCAGTTCGAATTCGTCATGACCGGCGGCCGGGTCACCGGGCTGAAGCAGATCGACCCGTCCGGCGAATACCTGTTCGCGCGGAAATGATCGGCGCGATCGGCCGCATCGGTTGACGGGGTCGCCCCCGGGACTAACTTTACATTCCCGGAGGTGACCCGATGGAGCCGAGCAGCCCTGCCGATCACAGAATTGAACCGGAGTTCCTCGGTCCGCTCGGCGACCGGCCGCTGGCCGAGTCGGCCGCGAAGTCCTCGCCCGACGATCTGTTCCCCGGCGCGTCCAAGTTCCTGAGCACCCGCCACCAGCGCAAGCGCCGCGAGCAGTGGAACGCGGTGCGCCCCATGGTGAAGCGCCTCCTGCAGCCCGGGGAGCACATCCTGCACGTCGTGTACGCCCAGCAGGTTCCTCCGCTCCTCCACTGCGTCGGTCTCGGACACTTCGTCTACGCCTATCACCAGGTGGTCCTGGTGGTCACCGATCAGAGAATCATCGAGGCGCTCCTGAACTTCCGCGCCACCGGTCCGGGGACGCGCCTGCGCTCGTACCCGTACCGCCATCTCAAGGCGCTCAAGCTGTCGCTCGGCAAGCTGACGGCCGTTCCGGCGCAGGGACGCAAGCAGGGCTGGAGGCTGAGGACCGGGGGCGACAAGAAGCTCCTGGGGCTCCTGCTGCCGCGCCTGCAGTCGCGGCTGCTGGCCGAGGGTCCCGCCCACGCGGACGCGCTTCCCCTCTGGCACTGTCCACGGTGCGGCGTCCAGGTGCCGCCCGTCCCGGAGACGTGCTCCGGCTGCCGCACGCGGTTCCGCTCGACCCGCGTGGCGAGCCTGCTGTCGCTCGCCTTCCCGGGAGCCGGGCTGTTCTACCTCGGTCATCCGTTCCTGGCGACGCACGACTTTCTGATGGAGGTCGTGGTCTTCTTCGTGTGGGTCGCCCTGATCCTGGGCTCCGCGGATCAGGGCGGCGTCGTGGCGGGTCTCCTGATGGGCGGCCTGTTCTTCCTGATCACGAAGGTCGAGAGCATCCATCTCGGTCAGGTCCTCGGGGCGCGCTCGATCCCCGAGCCGGACGGACGCCGCGAGCTTGCCGGCAGGCTGGCGATCGCGGGGGGCGCGCTGTCGGCCCTGCTGGTGGTCGGGGTCTTCCCGCTGGCGGCCGCGGTGAGACCGCGGCTGGAGCGCGACGTCGACGTGTCGACCACCGACGGCGCCTGGAGCGGCAGCCGCCGCGCGGCCGACTGGGATTTCGCCAAGGACGACCTGGACGCGCGCTCGCAATGGAAGCACGCGCCGTCCGGCGCCAGGGTCACGGTGTTCGCCCACCCGCAGGGTCTCCTCCACGACCAGGAGGAGTTCCACCGCGACTACTCGGCGGAGATGAGAAAGCAGGTGGTCCGTACCCTGGCCGACGACGAGAAGATCCCGGCTCCCTTCCACGGCTTCCGTTATATCGGCGAGATGAAGTCGAAGAGCGGCGAGCCGGTCGCCCTGGTGTCGTATTTCCTGTACGACCAGGACGGGCACGACATCCATCAGATTGCCCTCGCGGTGCCGGGCGAGGACGCCGAAGCAGGCGAGGCCGTGGTCGTCGATTTCCTGCGCCACGCCCGCTTCATCGACGCGGTCGCGCCCCAGCGCTAGCGCATTGCGCCGCCGAGCCCACGTGCGCGCCGCCACGATCCTCGGGATCGTGGCGGCGTTTCTCTGCGCGCCTGCCGACGCGATCGGCGACGCGGCGGCAGCGGAGCCGGTCTATCTTCCGGGCGGCGTCAGCGATGCCAGCGGAGCCGTCGGCTGCCTGCGCACGCCCGAGGGCGGACTCGAAGCGATCGAGCTCGCGACCGGCCGATCGCTCTGGTCGTCGTCGGCGCCCGCCCGGGCGCTCCTGATCGCCCGCGGCCGGGCCTTCGTGCTCGAAGAGCGCCGCGGCGAGTCCCTGCGTCTGTCGGTGTACGACGCCCGTTCGGGGCTGGCGCCGCGCGCGTACGATCTCGCGAGCCTGGCCTTGCCCGCCTGGGCCACCCTTGGGGAGTCACGCGACGGGCGTCGGTGGACCGTGTTCGAGGCCACCGCCCGTCTCGCGGGGGAGACGCTGGAGATCCGTTACGACGCGTCCAGGATGCAGGTGTCCGGCATCCCGCTTCCCGGACCGCTCGCCCGGACCGAGGGCGTGGCCCGCCTGGATCTCGGGTCGGGGCGGATCGAGCGGCCGACCGGAACCGTTCCCGCTCCGCCGCCGCTCTCCGAGCCGCTGCCTCCGGCCCCCGGGGTTCGCTGGGTGAGCTGCCACGCGCGCCGCCCCGGCCCCGGTCTGGTCCTCGGCGGACCGCCTTCGAACGTCGATGGCGCGCAGCTCGTCGACGGCCGGCGTCTCGCCTTCGAGATGAGCTCCGACGCGCAGACGGTCATCGTGCACCGCTGGAGTGGGCCCGGAGGACGGCGCGAGACCTCTCTCCGGCTCGAGCACAGGCGCGCGACCGACGCGGTCTGGATGACGTCCGATCGACATCATGTCCTGCTGCGCCGGGCGAACGAGCAGGGCTGGTACGAGCTGTACTCCCTCGAGAGCGGCGCCTTGGTCGGCAGCCTCGAGGGCCCGGTCGACGTGGCGGTGGTCGGCGGGCGCGTCTTCTTCACGACGCGCGGGGACGACGGCCGGCTCGACTTCGTCGCCACCGCGAGCGGGTCGCGCCGGCCGCTGTGGCGCCGCACTCTCCTCGAGCCGGAGCGCGATCTCGGAGAGCCGATTCCCTGACGCGGGAGGGCCGCGTCAGTCCTTCTTGGGCTGCGCCGCCCCGGCCGTCGGCGTCGCCGCGTTGAATCGGGCCAGGATCTCGTCGGTGATATCCACCGTCTGCGAGGAGAAGTACATCGTCCCCTTCTCGAGGACGACCGTGTAGCCGTTCTCGGCGGCGTACTTGCTCACGATGCCCCGGAAGGCGGAGATCAGCCTGGCCTGCGCCTTCCCCCCGGCCTCCTGGAACTCGGCGTTGGCGTCGTCGTTGAGCCGCTCGTATTCGACCCGCTTGCGCTTGAGCTGACGGGACAGGTCCTCGCGCTTGTCGTCGCTCAGGGACGCCGGAGCGCGCATGAGCTGGTCCTGGAGGGCGCCGATCTCCTTCTCTTTCGCGTCGATGGCGGTCATCTTCGTGCTGCGCAGCTTCTGGAGCTCCCCATTGAGCCGCTTGCCTTCGGCGCTGTCATTCAGGACTCTCTCCTGATCGACCACGCCGATCTTGACGGCGGCCGGAGCCGGGCCCGTCGGCACGGCGGCGACCCCGCAGAGCGCCAGACCGACGACACTCACTGCCGCAAGAGTCGTTCTTCTCATGAAGAGGCTCCTCCGAAGGAAAGGACGCGAACGTGATCTGAGTCACAGAAGAAGGACACGGACGGGGCTATGCTTCAGACAACCACTGCCCACACCCTCGACCCAACTGAGGGACCGACCCCCTCCGGTCCCGGGACGACGCGGATCGAGCTGATCGTCGAACCGGGGCCGGAGGGTGGACTCTCGACGCCCGTCGTCCGGCGGGGGCCTCCCCGCGCGCGCCGGCTCAGCCGCCCTCGACCCGGTGCACCCGGTCCAGGGCGGGCCGGTCCAGTATCTCGATCCTCTTGCGCCCGAGACGGAGCATCCCCGACCCCTGGAACGACTCCAGGGTCCGGCTCACCACCTCGCGCGTCGTCCCCAGCTCGTCCGCCAGCATCTGGTGGGTGGCCGTGATCGGCCCGCGATGGAGCAGAAGGCGCGAGGCGAGCCGCTGGTCGACGCGACGGAAGGCGACGTCGTCGATCAGGGCCATCAGGTGCGCCATTCTCTGGGACAGCGACCTGAAGACGAAGGTCCGGAACGGCTCGGACTTCAGGACCAGCTCCACGAACAGGGGGCGGGGGACGCCGAACAGGGTGAGCCGGGTCTCGGCCGTGCCGACCGCCGGGTACGCGGTCTCTCCGAGCAGGGCGACGACCGTGATGACGCAGCTCTCTCCCGGACTCAGACGGTACAGCAGGATCTCGTGGCCGTCCGGTCCGATCTTCGAAGCGCGGATCAGCCCTTCGACCAGGAGGGGATAGTGGGTGCACGGACTGCCGTCCCCGAAGAGACGCCGGCCGGCCGGCGCCTGCACCGGCTTCGCAGTCTCCAGGACCTTTCGCAGAAGTTCCGGTGGGAGGCGGTCGAGCACCGGGTAGCACTGAATCAGATGTTCTCGATCGAGCGTGTTCATGGCGCTTCCCCCAGGTCCGCGCTCGCCTGACGCGGGACGCACCGACCGCGCGTCATTCCGGCACGGACCATCCTCGATGCGATTCTAGCATCCGCGATCGCCCGGCGAGAGGTCTTTTGTAGCGCACGGGCGCGTCCCATGCGGACCTCAGCGCAGCAGGTTCTCGTAGAGGAACACCCACTCGGAGCGCCGCGGAGCGCCGGGCCAGTTGAAGACGCCGACCGCGAAGTCCAGGTCCCCGTCCCGATCGTAGTCGCCGAGGGACAGCGTGACGTGATCGCAGGTGTTGAGCTCGAGCGCGTGGCGCTCGAATTGCCCCCCGGGCTTCTGCTCGAGCCAGAGAAGGGATTCGAGCAGCATCGGAAAGGGCTTTTCCGCCGCCGGGACGCCGGTCATCGAACAGGCGACGATGTCGAGATCACCGTCGCCATCCAGGTCGCCGGCCTCGGCCCGCATGACGCCCATCATCGGCCAGGGATCGTGCGGCTGGAACCGGAAACCGCCGCGGTTCTCGAGCCACTGGATCCCGTGATACGGCTTGGGGCCGCTGAAGTCGAAGGAATCGCCGTTGGTCGCCAGCACGTCCAGATCGCCGTCCTTGTCCAGATCCACCAGCGCCAGACCGGAATAGCCCCAGCTCGGCGTGGAGGCGTGGTGGATCTCCCTGGTCTCGAACTTCAGGGCGCCACGGTTGCGGTAGGCGGCGATCGTCTCGGACTCCTGCGAGATCAGGGCCAGGAAATCAGGGCGCTTGTCCCCGTCGAGGTCGGCGACGGGCACGTGGATCGACCCGGTGCGCGCGTCGATCGGTCGGCGGACGAAGACCGGATGATCCCACTGCCGGGTCTGGTTCTCGAGCAGGAACACGCTGCCGACCTTGCGCCAACCGAACTCGGCGACCACGAGATCGAGATCGCCATCGCCGTCGAAATCGGCCGCCTGGACGTCGGCCACGCGCCCGAGGCCGCCCACGAGCACCTGCTTCTGGAAGGTGAGACCACCGGTGCCGCGCAGCCAGACGATGGCGCCGCGCGTGTCGTCGCCCGGCGCGGCGGTTCCCAGATCCGCCACCAGCAGGTCGCGCCGCCCGTCGCGATCGAGATCGACGACCTCGGCGTGCGCCGGGTGCGGCACCTCGGCGACGGGATGCAGCGTGGAGTCGTCGCGGTACGGATACCCGACCAGCACGAGACCGTTGAGCATGTCGCAGACGACGAGCTCCAGGCGGGCGTCGTCGACCAGATCGAGCAGCCGCACGCTGGACACCGCGTGCGGCCGCGCGGGCCCTTCCGGCGCGAAGCTCCGCACCCGTGTCTTCAGCCGGCCCGGGTCCAGACGAGCGCCGCTGCGATACAGTGGAAACCGCTCGGGGGCACGCTTCTCGTACCAGGCGATCACCTTGTCGGGTGGCAGCTCCTCCGAGAGGTCGAGAAGCCTGTACATGTCGCGCACGTTCGCGCCCCAGGCCCAGCGCGGCTCCATCTTCGGCTCTGGGAACAGATGGCAGGCCGAGCAGCGCTCGCGCAACACCGTCTCGTTCAGCTCGGGGGAGGGCTTCGGGTCCGCCGGCGATCCGGCGGGATCGCCCGCGGCCCGCGCCAGGACCGCGAGCGCCGCGAGGACGCCGCCGAGGACGACGGCGGGTCCCGGCGTTCTCGCCGCGGCGCGGGCGCGACGCACGCTCGTCATGACGTTGCTCCAGGCATCGGGGGGTCCCGTCGGTCTGCCGGCCATTCCAACGGCGGCGAGCGCGGATGATATCACCCATGGTGGTGTTCAGCTTGTTGCGTCCCCAGGTGGACGGGCGCGTTCGCGGGGGGACGACGAGGGTTAGACGGCGCAAGCGAAGTCGCCAGTTTGAGCCCAGTTGAGGAGGCCATTCGACGGGCACGCATCTTGAACCTCCTGGATGGGGTGGACTGGCCGCGCACCCCGGTTGAACGGTTGCAAGAGTTTCGGCCACGTTTCTGTCCGTGGCCTGACTGCCCGGCGCATGTCGACTCGCCTCCTGTTGCCGGCTTCCGGAGGCACGGGTTCTATGGCACCAGCCGTCGCCCCGCCGTGCCGCGGTTCCGCTGCAACGTCTGCCGGAGGACCTGCTCCCGACAGAGCTTCGCCGTGTCCTTCTACCTTAAGCGCCCCGAGCTGCTGATACCCGTCGCCGCTATGCTGCAAGCTGGGTCGGCCCATCGTCAGATCGCCCGGTCCCTCGGCTGCGCCCCTTCGACCGTCACCAGACTGAGCGCCCGCCTCGGACGCCATTCACTTCTCCTTCTGGCCCGCTCTCTCGAGCGGCTGAGAGGCCGTCTCGCGGAGCCGGTCGTCCTGGATCACTTCGAGACCTTCGAGTTCGCACAGGACTTTCCGTTCGGGGTCGCCACTCCGGTCGGGCGTGACTCATGGTTCATCTACGGTCTCGACCCCGCGCCCCACCGCCGCGCCGGTACGATTTCTCACGCTCAGCGGGCTCGGCTGGCCGGACGGCCGCGGCGCAACGCCCGAGGGGGCTATTCGGCCTCCAGCGCCCGCGTCGTCGAGACATTGCTGAAGCTCAAGGACGCGAAAAGAGCGCTCGAGCTGATGGGTGACGGCCATCCCGCCTACGACCGCGCTGTCCGGCGCTCGGGCGCCTCCATCCGGCTCGCCCGCTTTCCCAACCCGCCCCGCGGACCCAAAGGGTCTCGGCGCTCTCGGGAGGCCCGGGCGCGCGACCGCGCTCTGTTTCCCGTCGACGCGCTGCACGCACTCCTGCGGCACTCCGCCGCGCACCATCGCCGCGAGACCATCGCCTTCGGGCGCCGCCTGAACGCCCTGATGGAGCGCCTGTTCGTCACCGCTGTGTGGAGGAATTTCGTCAAGCGCCGCTCCGAGAGGCGCCCTGACCCCTGCACGCCTGCGATGCGCGTCGGCCTGACCACCGAGCCTTGGTCCTGGCGGCGTGTCCTGGCCCGCCGGCTGTTCCCCCGCAAGGAGACTCTTCCTCCAGCCTGGAGCGGTCTTTATAGAAGGACCTGGACCACCCCTACTCTGCCGTCCAATACCCTCCATCGACTCCGTCAGGCTTACTGAACCCCACCCGCTCCTTCACATCGGTTGACCGCCCTGCCGACACAGACTCTTCGTTGCAACAAGCTCCGCACCACCATGGGATCGACGAAACGGGCGTCGGTCACGAACGTCTCGTCGGTGAGCGACCGCAGGAACTCGATGAGATCCTGTCTCTCGCCGGCGGAGATCGAGAAGCCGCGCAGGAGCGGGCTCTTGTAGCGGTTGTCGGCGCCGGCGCGCCCACCGGCGGCGTAGTGATCGATCACCGCCTCGAGAGTGGGGATGCTGCCGTCGTGCATGTACGGCGCGGTGAGGGCGATGTTGCGCAGAGTCGGCGCCCGGAAGCGCCCCGTATCCCTGCGACGGCCCGTGACGGCGCGCAGGCCGGTGTCCTCCTCCGGGTAGGCGCCGTGGCCGTCGAGGTTGTAGAGCGCCGTGTTGTGAAAGACCGGCTCCGGCGCTCCCGGACTTCCCTCGAACACGATCGGCCCCGAAAAGGTGATCCCTCCGTGGCACTTCGAGCAGGCCAGCCGGTCGGAGAAGAACAGCCGCATGCCGCGCCAGGCCGCTTCGGAGAGCGCGTCCATCCGTCCCTGATAGACCAGCCGGTCGTAGGGCGAGTCGCCCGAGATCAACGTCCGCTCGAAGGCAGCGAGGGCCCGCGCGACGTTGGCGATCCGGATCGGCCGGGGCTCGTCCGCGAAGGCGGCCCGGAACATCGCGACATAGCGCCCGTCGGCCTGAAGGCGCTCCACCACATCCGTTTCTTTTCCGGTCATTCCCAGCTCCACGGGGTGCTCGCGGAACATCGGCACCAGCGCCTGATCCTCCAGACTCCGGCGGTCGGGGTCGGCCCAGGTCAGCGACACGCTGTACGCCGCGTTTGCGAGACTCGGGCTGCCGCGGGGATGGATCTCGCCGGTGGAGCCGATCGCGCGCGGACGTCCGTCGGTGAACGCCAGCTCCTGGCGGTGACAGCCGGCGCAGGCCAGAGTCCCGTTCCCCGAAAGGCGCGTGTCGTAGAACAGGCGGCGCCCCAGATCGACCTTTTCTTTTGTCATCGGGTTGTCGGCGGGGACCCGGGGCGGCGGAAATCCGGGCGGCAGGCGCCACTCGAACGGGTCAGGGGCGGGGGGACGCTCCGCGCCGGCCGGGAGGCCGGACAGGGCTAATGCGACGAGGCAGCCGAGGACGGCCGGGACGGAAAGCCCGCGCGCTCTCGCGCGACGGTCTACCAGCGGGGATCTGCGGGTTGCGCCAGGGCGCTCGTGCGACCGGCGATCTCCTCTCTCTGGGACAGCCACTTCGCGAAATCCTCGATCGCATCGGGCGCGACACCGGCGGCGTCCTGGTGGTGCTTCTCGAGCCAGGCCTTCATGGCGGCCGCCAGCTCATCGGCCCGCGTCCGGTCGTCGTTGAACAGCGTCATGTAGGCCGTCTTCGCGTCCTCGAGACGATTGACCGACAGGTAGGCCTCGGCGCGGTACTCGATCGCCGGAGTGTATTTGGGCTCCAGCTCCAGGGCCCTGTCGTACGACTTGAGAGCCGAGTCGAAGTCTCCCGTCTTGCGGTACACGTAGCCGAGACCGCCGTGAGCCTGAAACATCTTCGGGTTCCGGTCGGTGGCTGCCAGGAACTCCTTCATGGCTTTCTCGTATTCCTTGTTGGCGGACGCCTCCAGCTTGGCCCGCTTCTTCGCGTCGGACGTCTCCGCGGCGGCCTCTTTGGCCAGGGCGTCGCCCTTGTCCTTGTGCTTGAGCCCGTCGTTGTATTTCTCGGCCGCCTGCTCCTCCGGCGTCATCCGTGGCGCGGACGAGCGGCCGCCCTGGGAGCTCGGTCTCGGCATCGGGGACCCGCCGGAGGCCAGCGCCACCCCGGTCGGCAGGGCGACGACAGCGATCAACGCCAGTGCCATCGTGTTCTTCATGTCGAACCTCCTGCCGGCCGGGCCGCGATGCCGCCGTCGACCGAGACCCCAGACTACCACGCCGGCGCGCAGGGCGGCCACCCCCGCGCCTCGTTCGCTTCAGTGATTGCCGGCGCTCCAGACGGAAATGATCGGAGGGACCTCGTCGGCGTGACCGAGGTAGGTCGAGATCCCGAAGCCGTCTTCGAGGGTGCGCAGGACGCTGTAATGGTAGACCGTGTCGGCGTATTCGCCCGGGACGACCAGCGGGCTCAGGAGGGCGCAGACCACGTGACCCCCCTGCCCCAGGCCGTTCTTCTTCGCCATGCCGCCCGCCCGCTCGTCCTCGTCGTAGACCACGATGATCAGGCCGTCCGAGCCGAACGCCGGCGAGGCTTCGATCAGCGGCACCTCCCGCTCCAGGAAGGCGTCGAACTGGGTGTAGCGGTTGTTGATCGGTGGGCAGTTGCCTTCGCCGTCCTCGCATCCGTTCGGCAGGACGAGATTGAAGTTCGCGATGGTCCCGGCGGCCAGCGCCTCGTTGAAGAAGCGCATCGGATCGCTCGCGTCTCCGGCGGGAATGTCGTTCTGCAGGCACTCCTGCGAGGGGTTGGTCGCCGACCACACGCCGTCCGGTCCCTCGATGTCGTCGAACAGGATGGCGGGGTTGCCGGTCGTGTAGAACCCGGTCAGCGGGCAGGCGGTGTCAGAGGTGCAGGTCCCCCCCGAGCCGGTATCGCAGCGGAAGCTGCCGCTTTCCAGCCAGGTCGTCCACGTCTTGCGCTCCACGTCGAGCTGGTGAAACAGGTTGTCGACGTCCTGGTGGCAGGCGGCGCCGTAATCCTGCTGCTCGCAGCGCGTGAACTGGCCGGAGACCAGGGCGACGTAGTTCGCCTGGGACCAGTGGGTCGCCGCGTAGTACTGCGTGAGCCAGGCCGAGCGCGGCCGGATGTTCCCTGTGAGATAGGGGGCGTTCGTCAGCGTCAGGTGATCGTAGGTGGTGTTCTCGCCGATGATCAGGAAGACGTGGCCGAAGCGTGGCACGCCCTCGAGCGTCCGGCCGCCGCGCGGCAGGATGACCGGCCAGGGGTCGTCGAACGGCGGGGGCGGGGCGGTGGCGTGCGCGGCGGGCGGGAGGCACGATGCGAACGCCAGGAACAGGACGAGACGGATCGACGCGCGCGGGATGGCTGTCACGGAAGACTCCTTATGATGAATTTGTCGCCGAATATAACACACAATCCGGGCGGGGACGTTCGTGCGGGGGCGGGCGCCGCGGGGGTCAGCGGCTCTTTCTGATGGCACCGTCCGCGCTGGCCTGGCGGAACGCCTGCCAGCCGGGGATGCCGTTCACGCCGCCGCCGGCGTGCGTGGCGGACGAGCCGTGGTACAGGCCCTCGATCGGCGTGCGGTAATCGGCGTACCCGGGCGCCGGCCGCATGTGGAACAGCTGATCGACCGAGAGCTCGCCGTGAAAGATGTTCCCGCCGATCAGCCCCAGCTCCCGCTCCATGTCGTACGGGCCGATCACCTGGCGGTCGATCACGGCGCGGCGGAAGTTCGGCGCCAGCTCGGTGTACAGATCGATGATCCGATCCGCGTACGCCTCGAGCTCGTCGCGGTGGGGCTCCTTGCACCAGTCGTCCGGCACCCACTGGCTGAACATCGAGAACACGTGCACGCCCTTCGGGGTGAGCGTCGGGTCGAGCGAGGTCGGGATCGTCCCGTCGACGAACGGCGCGGTCGCGGCCTTGCGCTCGATGTGCGCGTCCTGGAAGGCGCGCTCGGCGTAGCGCGGCGAGAAGCACAGCTCGACGGAGCCCGTGTGATGCTCCTGCAAGTGCGTTCCCGGGTCGGCCTTGAAGCTCGGCAGCTCGGAGAGCGCGACGTTGATCTTCACGACCCCCGAGCGCGTCTTCCAGCGCGCGATGTCCCGGACGAACTCGGCGGGCAGATCCGCGGCCTCGAGGAGCCGCAGGAAGGCGATCTTCGGATGGATGGTGGTCACCACGACCGGCGCCTGGATCTCCTCGCCGCTCTTCAAAGCGACGCCGTTGACTCGGCCGTCGCGCGCCAGGATCCGGGCGACCGGAGCTTGCGTTCTGACCTCGCACCCGAAATGCTCGGCGGCGCGGCGGATCGAGTCGGACACCGCGCCCATGCCGCCCTCCTGGAACCCCCAGGAGCCGAGGTGGCCGTCTCCCACGTCGCCGATCGAGTGGTGCAGCATCACGTAGGCGGTCCCCGGCTCGTCCGGCCCGGCCCAGGTGCCGATGACGCCGTTGACCGCGAGCATGCCCTTGATCGCCTCCGACTCGAACCAGTCGTCCAGAAGGTCGGTCACGCTCATGGAGAACAGCCGCGTCACGTCCGCCACGCCGCGCACGCCCAGCCGGCGCATCTTCCAGCCGGTCCGGGCCTGCTCCAGCAGATCGCCCGGGGACATCGAGCCGAGGCGCGGGGGCACGTGCAGGAGGAGCGGCCCGAGGACGTCGGCCACGCCCTTCAGCCACGCCTCCCACTTCGGCATCGTCCCGGCGTCCTTCTTCGAGAAGCGGGCGATCGAGTCGTGGCTCCGGGCGTGATCGCTGGCGAACACCTTGATGGCGCGGCCGTCGGGGTAGGCCTGATAGTACGGACCGAACGGCGTGACCTTGTAGCCGAAGTCCTTCAGCCGCAGCTCCCGGATGATCGTCGGGGGCATCAGCGACATGACGTAGGAGTAGGTCGTGACTTTGATCTCGGGATGGTTCTGGAACGGCGCGCTGGTGTCGGCGGCCCCGCCCGTCTTCGGGCGGGCCTCCAGGACCAGGGTGCGCGCGCCGGCGCGCGCGAAGTACGCGCCGCAGACGAGGCCGTTGTGGCCGCCGCCGATGATCAGGGCGTCATAGGTCCTGACCGCCATGTCGCGCCGCTCTCCTGAGAGGATGCCGGCGGGATTATGACCGCGACCTGAGGCCCGAATCAACTCGGGGCGTCCTGATGATAGTCTTGGGGCGTGAGCGTTCCGGGAACCTCCACGAGCGTCGCCGCCGAAAGCAGGGCGCGTCCCATCGAGCAGGCGTGCTTCTGGCTCGCCGGCCGGAAGCGGGAGTCCGACCCGCCGCTCATCGGCCGGCGCGAGACCGACATCGCGATCATCGGCGCCGGGCTCACGGGGCTGTGGACAGCCCTCTTCCTCAAGGAGCTCGATCCGCGTCTTGACATCGTCGTCCTGGAGCAGGGGATCGCCGCCTATGGCGCCAGCGGCCGGAACGCCGGCATGCTGGGGGCGGCGATCGATCATTCCGACCGGTTGGCGATCAGCCACTTCGGGCGCAAGGAAGCGGCGCGGCTCGCGCGTCTCGGTGTGGAGAATCTCGGCCATCTGCTGCGCTTCCTCGAGGAGCGCCGGATCGACTGTGATCTCGAGCGGACCGGGCAGCTGCACGTCGCCCTGACGCCGGGCCAGGTCGAGGAGCTGCGCGACGCGGTCGAGGTCGCACGGCAGCTCGGTCAGAACCACCACCGGTTTCTCGACGCGGGCGCCACGCGCGCCGAGCTGAACTGCGCGCGCTACCTGGCGGGCGTGATCAATCCGCACGGTTGCCTCGTGAATCCGGTCAAGCTGGTCGAAGGCCTGAAGCGCGAGGCGGCGCGGGCGGGGACGGCGTTCCACGAGCGCACGCGCGTGACCGCCATCGAGCGGTCGGGCGACGGCATGCGCCTCAGGACGGAGCACGTCCCGGGTCCCGCGACGGCGAGCGCGCCGCGCATGGAGGCGACGGGCGTCGCGGCCGAGCGTCTGCAGGCGGCGGCCGCACGGCTGCGGGCCGCGGCGGCGCGCGCCCAGGCGGCGGTGGCGGCGCCGCCGCCGGGCGCGCCCGGAGAGATCGCCGCGCGGCGCGTGATCCTGGCGACCAATGCCTACACGCATCACATCTTCCCGCGGCTGCGCGGCCGGTTCGTCCCGCTGTACGACTACATCCTGGTGAGCCAGCCCCTGAACCAGGGGCAGCTGTCGGTGCTGGGCTGGCGGGGGCGGCAGGGGGTCGCCGACATGCGCACCTTCTTCAAGTACTACCGGCTCACCTCCGACAACCGCATCCTGTGGGGCACGAGCGAGGCCGCCTACTACCCCGGCGACCGCGTCGATCCGGGCTGCGATCACTCCGAGACGCACTACGAGGCGCTGCGCGCCAGCTTCAGGAGGCACTTCCCCGCGCTCGGCGATCTGGAGTTTCCGTACGCCTGGGGAGGGCCGATCTGCTCCACGACGCGGCTCACGCCGTTCTTCGGCAAGGCCGAGGACGGTCGCATCCTGTACGGTCTGGGGTACACGGGTCACGGTCTCGGCACGACGCATCTGGCCGGACAGATCCTCGCGCACATGGCGCTCGAGAGGCCGAGCCCGCTTCTCGATCTGGCGCTGGTCCGGAAGAAGCCGTTCCCGTATCCCCCCGGGCCGCTGCGCGCGCTCGCCATCCGCACCGTGACCCGGGCGCTGCGACGCGTCGACGCCGGCGGTCGTCCCGGTCTCCTGTTGCGCTGCCTCGATGCGATGGGGATCGGCCTCTCGAGTTGACCCGCCCGCGCCAGGGAGAGTACAAGGCGAGCATGAACGATTTGACGCGCGGTCCGGTGACGCGGCATCTCCTGACGCTCTCCGCCTTCATGGCCGTGAGCATGCTGTTCCAGACTCTCTACTATCTCGCGGACCTCTACTTCGTGGGCCGGCTGGGCAAGGAGGCGATCGCCGCGGTCGGTCTGTCCGGCAACCTGATGATGGTGGTTCTGGCGATGACGCAGACGCTGGGCGTCGGCACCACCACCCTGATCGCGCATTCCGTGGGCCGGAAGGACCGGGAAGGCGCCAACCGCGTGTTCAACCAGGCGTTCATGCTCTCGCTGATAGTCGGCCTGGCGGCCGCAGGCCTGGGGTTCGCCTGGCGCGGAGCCTACTGCCGCTGGCTGGGGGCCGACGAAGCCACGGCGCGGCTCGGGGTCCAATATCTCGACTGGTTCATCCCGGCGCTCTTGCTGCAGTTCGCGATCGTGGCCATGGCCTCGGCCCTGCGGGGCAGCGGCGTGGTGAAGCCCAGCATGATCATCCAGATCCTGACCGTGGTCCTCAACGTCGCGCTGGCGCCGGTGCTGGTTCTCGGCTGGGTCACCGGGCATCCCCTCGGCGTCGCGGGAGCCGGCCTGGCGACGTTCGTGGCGACGGGCACCGGGACGCTGATCTTCTGGGCGTATTTCCTGCGGCCGCAGAACTATCTGAGGTTCTCGCTCTCGTCCTGGGCGCCGCGCGGCCCGATCCTGTGGGGCATGACGCGGGTCGGGCTGCCGGCGGGGGGCGAGTTCGCCATGATGTCGGTGTACATGATGCTGGTCTACTGGATCATCCGGCATTTCGGCGCCGCGGCGCAGGCCGGATTCGGGATCGGCGGGCGGATCATGCAGGCGATGTTCCTGCCGGTGATCGCCATCAGCTTCGCCGCCGCCCCGCTGGCGGGCCAGAACTTCGGCGCGCGCAACCCCGAGCGCGTGCGGCAGACGTTCCGGTCGGCTGCCCTCCTGATCACCACGGTGATGATCCTGATCACCGTCCTCAGCCACATCGCGCCGGACGCCCTGATCCGCGGGTTCTCCCGCGAGCCCGAGGTCGTCGCCTTCGGCTCGGACTACCTGAAGATCATCTCCTACAATTTCCTGGCGATGGGGCTGATCTTCACCGCGTCCGGCATCTTCCAGGGGATGGGGCACACGCTGCCGCCGCTCGCCTGCTCGTCGCTGCGCCTGCTGCTCTTCGCCCTTCCCGCGTTCCTGCTGTCGCAGCGTCCCGGATTCCGCATTCGCGAGGTCTGGTACCTGTCGGTCGTCTCCGTGGCGATTCAGGCTGTCCTGATCCTCTGGCTGCTGCAGCGGGAATTCCGCCGCAGGCTGGCGTTCGCTCCGGCGGACGTCCCCGGCGCGATTCCCGACGGGCAATCGGCGTGAAGAAAGCGCGCGGGCCGCGGGCCGACCGTTGACCGTTCCGGGGAAACAGCCCTCCCTCGTGCGGGCCGTCGGCCTCTGGGGCCTCGCCGCCAGCATCGTCAACGTCACCGTCGGCGGCGGCATCTTCCGTCTTCCGGCCAGCGTGGCCGCGTCGCTGGGAGCGGCCTCGCCGCTCGCCTACCTGGTGTGCGCCACGGCGATGGGATTGATCGCCCTCTGCTTCGCCGAGGCGGGGAGCCGGGTGGCCGCGACGGGTGGGCCGTACGCCTACGTCGAGGTCGCCTTCGGACCCTTCGCCGGGTTCCTCGCCGGCGTCCTGGTCTGGATCCTCGGCACCCTGGCGGTCGCGGCGGTGTCGACCATCTTCGCCGATTCCGTCGGCGCCCTGGTCCCGCCGCTCGACGGTCCGGGGCCACGCGCGCTGATCCTGGGTGCCGTCTTCGCCCTCCTCGGCGGGGTCAACGTCCTGGGCGTCCGCCAGGGGGTCGTCCTGAACGCCATCGCCACGGTCGCGAAGCTCTTTCCGCTTGTCCTTCTGATCGTCTTTGGGATCTTCACCATCCGGCCGGAGCGTCTCGCATGGACGACGAGTCCGGCCCCGGGCGCGATCGCCCGCACGTCGATCCTCCTCATCTTCGCGTTCAGCGGAATCGAGAGTGCGCTGGTGCCGAGCGGCGAGATCGACAGGGTGAGGACGACGGTGCCGCGCGCCATCTTCGCCGCGATGCTGGCGATCACACTGCTCTATCTGGGGCTGCAGACGGTCGCGCTCGGCATCCTCGGCGGCGCCCTGGGCTCCCAGCGGGCGCCGCTGGCGGAGGCGGCCGCGCACGTGTTCGGTCCCTGGGGTCGCACCCTCCTCCTGGTCGGCGCGACCGTGTCGATGTTCGGCTACGTCAGTGGCATGACGCTCGCCGTCCCGCGCGCGCTCTACGTGTTCGGGCGCGAAGGCTACCTGCCGCGCTCCGTCGCAGCGGTCCATCCACGGTTCCGCACGCCCTACGTGGCCATCGTTCTCCAGAGCGCCCTGGTGTGCGCCCTCGCGGTCACCAACGGCTTCGAAAAGCTCGCCATCCTGGCGAACCTGGTCACGCTCATCCTGTACGGCCTGTGCTGTCTCGCCGCCTGGGGACTGCGGCGCCGGGACGACCGGGCGGGCGGTCAGCCGCTGCGCGTGCCGGGTTCGGGACCGGTGCCGTTCGCGGCCTGCGCGATCATTCTCTGGCTGTTGACCAGCATCACGTGGCAGGAATGGAAGGTGGCCGCGGGGGTTGTCGGCGTCGCGGCGCTTCTCTATGCCGCCACGGCCGGCCGGCGGGCCCGGGTCGCGAGAATGGGGCCGGACGCCTGACGCTCACATCCAGCCCGCCTCCAGCCGGAACAGGAGACGGTTGACGCGATAGTGGAACGGGTCCACGTCTTCGCCGCCGATCACCTCCTCGACGTTGGAGCGACGGCCCTCGGTGCTGGCGCCGATGTAGCCCCGCAGGGTACGCAGGAACTGGTGTCCCAGACCGGCCTCGAATCGGAACAGAGTGTCCCGGCGCCGCGTCCCCTGATCCGGTGCGTAGACATTGCGCAGTCCGGTGACGCCCACGTTGAGGTAGGAGGCGGCGCCGAGCTGCATCGTGAGGCGGAGCCGGCTCTCGCCGTCGATGAAGTAGTCGCTCCCCGCGTAGATGGTGGCGTACGGATGCCTCAGGATGCCGAACTCGAGCCGCATGCCCTCGCTCAGGAGCCAGCTCGCGGCCCCATCGAGGACGGGACCCGAGAAATTCCGACCGCCGCCGTTCTCGAAGTCCATCGTCTGATAGCCGGCCGACACCTGGGTCACGACGGTCTGGTTGACGTACCGCGTGAGGCCGAATCCCGCCTCGCGGCTGAAGAACCGCACGTCCTCGACGCTCGGCTGTTTCTGGCTGCTCCCCTCGTACGCGTAGTAGCCGTAGAAGGTCTCCGCCTCGCCGAGCTTGTAGTTGTACCGGCCCTCCAGTCTCCGGGTGGTGTACCTGAACCGGAGCGCCTCGTCGATCCCCAGAAAGCTGGTCCGCGAGTAGCTGGGGATGAGCGAGACACCGTGACGGGCGCCCAGGTTCAACCCGATCTCGAGCGTCGGATTGTGCGCCGAATAGCGCCCGAGGCCGAACGACAGCCCGTTGCCGGAGTTCTGGTCCAGGAGAGAGACGGTGCCGCGCAGGAAGTGATCACGCACGCTGAGGGTGACGGCGCCGTGCGTGCGGAACCTGCCCTCCAGGTCGAACGCATGGTTCAGCCGGTTCGAGCCCGTGAAGTTCTGGCTCGTGTAGTCGCGGTAAAAGGGCGCGTAGACCCAGCGGATCCGGCTGTCGCTCAGGGGAAGGTCGACCATGATGCGCGGTCTCACGACGACCACACCTGTCGACGTGACTTCGTCGGGCAGGTCGCTGGTGCTGTAGAAGATATTGCTGTCGCGGGTGTACTCGAACACAATCGAAGGGTAGACGAGAAAGTGCCCTGCCGACAGTCCCTCGCTCACGGTCTGATAGAGCTGTGCCTCGGTCGTTCTCACCGCGACCAGGGCCGCGACAACGCCGAGCACGACCGCGCCGAAGCGCCGGGGGCGGATTCTTGGACTCACACGAATCACCGAGCGATGAACGTGGGTCGCACGCGGGCAGGTCCTGCACCGCAGCCGATCAAAGGTTCATTGTAGCATCCTTCAAAGACCGGATGCGGCGCCTGCAGCGCAAGGGGTGTGCGGCCTTGGCGGTATGGTACTCTCCGAGCGCGGAGGAGGAAGCGGCCCGGTGAACCCCACATGAGCCACCGCCACGATCTGAGGGCCATCGCCCGCCAGGCGATGCTCGAGCGCGGCCTGCTGCCCTCCTTTTCGGCGGCGGCGGACACCCAGCTTGGCGGCATCAAGGGACCGGCCGATGGCGCCGGGCCGGAGATACGCGACCAGCGCGATCGGCTGTGGGCCTCGATCGACAACGACGACTCGAGAGATCTGGATCAGCTCACGGTCGCCGAGGAGCAGCCGGACGGCGGGGTCAAGATCCTGGTGGCGATTGCCGACGTCGACGCGATCGTGGCGGCCGGGTCGGCGATCGACGGCCACGCGCGGCACAACACCACGTCGATCTACACCGTCCCGGAGATCTTCCCGATGCTCCCCGAGCGCCTCTCGACCGACCTGACGTCGCTCAACCAGGATCAGGATCGCCTGGCGATCGTGATCGAGATGAGCATCGATCACGCCGGCGCCTGCAACGGCTACGAGCACTACCGAGCGCGCGTGCGCAACCGGGCGAAGCTGGCGTACAACGGGGTCGCCGCATGGCTCGACGGTACCGGACCGGCGCCC